>Ga0207952_1000015_pt1 | contig 282653 bp, 237 predicted proteins | sample SubbioR12Aug_8Ca_FD_184831 | JGI IMG/M metagenome (GOLD analysis project Ga0207952, IMG submission 184831) | Serpentinite rock and fluid subsurface biosphere microbial communities from McLaughlin Reserve, California, USA - CR12Aug_8Ca (SPAdes) | ecosystem: Environmental > Terrestrial > Deep...
ACATTAACAACTTTACTGCAAGTATTGGTTTAACTGCTGGTCAGTTATCTAGTGGTGGTACAGGTACACAATCTTTCACTGTTGGTGCTACACTTGATGTAAGTGCTAACCAAGCTGCTGGATTGTATACTACTGCTACTCCTTTTAACGTAACAGTTAATTATAACTAATTTTAAAATCGGATAAGTAAGCAAATCAAAAAGGGCTGCCCATGGGCAGCCCTTTTATATTATTAAAATTAGTTGAACTATAATCCAAACTGATCAACCAAATAAATTAAAATTGCCATATTTACTGCTCCTAATAAAAGCTCTCTTCTGTTCACACTTTCAAAAACATCATTTGCTGTATGATGAAAATCGAAATAACGTTGACCATCTGGTCTAAACCCAGCTAATACAGTTTTTAATTTTTCATTCAAAGGACCAATATCTGCACCTCCACCTCCCATTTCTAATTTATCTGCTCCATAAGGTGCTAATAAATGTTTCCAAGTTTGTATTTTTTGTAATTGTGCTTCAGATGCTTTAAAAGTAAACCCACGAGGAGTAAATCCTCCAGCATCTGACTCTAAGGCAAAAATGTGTTGTTCATTATTCTCTAATGCTTTAGTGGCATACACATTTCCTCCTCTTAGTCCATTTTCTTCATTAGCAAAAAGTACAAATCTCAAAGTTCTTTTAGGTGTATAATTTAAAGTTTTTAAAACCCTTAATACTTCCATTGTTTGCACACAACCTGCACCATCATCATGTGCACCTTCACCCACATCCCAACTATCTAAATGTCCTCCTACAGTAATGTATTCGTTTGGAAATTCACTACCTTTTAACTCGCCAATTACATTGTGTGCAATAGCATCTTCAAACATTTTACCATGCGTTTCTAAATCAACTATAATTTTATTTTTACTTGCTAATTCATTTAATCGATCAGCATCTTTTAACCCTAAAGCCAATGCAGGAATTTTTGGAAACGAGTCGTTATAACGCATAGCACCTGTATGGGGGAAATTATCTGTAGATCCAGATAATGAACGAATCAAACATGCTACAGCTCCATATTTTGCAGCTCTGCTTGCACCCATTTGTCTATATTTCCCAGCATCGCCATAGGCTTTAAAAGTTTCTACAAAAGATTGATTAAATCCGTAATTATAAAAAACAATTTTACCTTTTACTTCATCTTTTCTTTTTTCTAATTCTTCGAAGTTTTGAATAACTATAACTTCAGCATTTGCACTTCCTCCATTAGAATTTCCTAGTGCCAAAGCATTTAATTCAATTACTTCTTTTTTACTATTCACTTGTACAACTTTTGCAAAATCTCCATTGCCTCTATTCCAATGGGGCACTTTGCATTCTTGCATAATTACTTTATCTGCTCCTGCTTCTTTCATTGTTTTTTCTCCCCATGCACTTGCTTGGTTATATGCTGTTGAACCACTTAATCGATGACCAATTTTTTTGGTGAGATGATATAGCCAATCGTAAGCTTTTCCATTTACTAAAATTTCATCAGATATTTTTTTAATAAATGCAGCATCGTTGGTTTGTGCTGTTGAAAACAAGGGGATGAAAATGAGGAATAAAATCTTTTTCATGAATAAGTTTTTACATTGAGTGGAATAAGTTTTGAAAGATAGATTAGATTATCACATGTCAAAAATATTTTATTGAATGAAATACTTTTACGAGGATGGATAAGTTTAGCAATAAATTTTATAAATGGTTATTGGGCTTAGTTTTTTTAATAAGTCCTTTTACAATTTATGCACAAGTAAATTCTATAACAATAGACGAAGGGTCTATACAAAAAATAAAAGCCAAAGAAAACTCAGATCAACAATTAGCAATATCTAAAGCAGCGAAAAACATTTGGCCAATTTTTCTTCAAACAAAAAACTCTAATCAATTTACCACCTTAACCAGATTAGATGTAAATGGTTTACCTATTTATACATCAACAGATAATAATTTAATTTCTGCTCAAACCACAAAAACCAATAAGATTTGGGGTTCTGGCTTAAATCTATCAGGATCATCAACAAACATGAAAGGCAAAATTGCTATTTGGGATGGTGGCGTTGCTATGAATACTCATGTTGAACTAAATGGAAGAATTATAAATAAAGATGCATCTAGTCAAATTAACCATAGCACACATGTTGCAGGAACCATGATTGCTAAAGGTATTAATCCAAACGCAAAAGGAATGGCTTACGGTGTAGAAGAGTTAAACAGTTATGATTTCAATAGTCATATTTCAGAAATGATGAGTGCTTCTAACAATTTATTAATTTCTAATCACTCTTATGGTGTAATAGCAGGTTGGAACCAAACACTAAGTGGAGATTGGGAGTTTTGGGGTAGTCCTGGAGAAAATGAAGATTATAAGTTTGGAATTTATAATGAAGAATGCCAAATGTTTGATTCAATTGCTTACAATGCTCCTCAATATTTAATTGTAAAATCTGTTGGAAATAACAGAGATAAAAATGGACCATCAGTTGGACAACCTTATAAAAGATTAGACAGTAATGGGAATATGATTAGTGCTGGCAACAGACCAGCAGGCATTTCTAATAATGATGGTTTTGATATTATACCCACTTATGGTGTTGCAAAAAATATTTTAACAGTTGGAGCAGTTGAAGGAATTACAAGTGGAATAGCTACAACAGAGAAAATTAAGTTAGGAAGTTTCAGTAATTGGGGACCCACTGATGATGGAAGATTAAAACCAGATTTAGTAGCTAATGGTGTAGATGTATTATCGTGTGTAGCCAATAACACTACCACTTATGAAATGTATAATGGCACATCAATGGCTGCACCCAATGTTTCTGGTTCTTTATTTTTATTACAAGAATTATATAGTCAGAAAAACAGTGGCAACTTCATGAAAGCCTCTACATTAAAGGCTTTGGCTATACACACTACAACTGAAGCAGGAGTTACTCCTGGTCCTGATTATAAATTTGGCTGGGGCTTATTGAATGTTGAAAAAGCTGCTCAAGTCATCAACAAAACTGCAACTGCTGAAACAAAAATTATTGAATCTACATTAAACAATTCTACAACATACACTTTAAATGTTATTGCTAGTGGTAATGAAAAATTAATGGCCACATTAGTATGGACAGATCCTGCAGCTACAGCCACAACAACAAACTTATTGAACAATCCTACACTTAAATTAGTAAATGATTTAGACATTAGAATTGTAAAAAACAACACAACGTATTTTCCTTGGGTTTTAAATCCTACAACACCAAATGCAGCTGCAACTGTTGGAGATAATTTTAGAGATAATGTTGAAAGAATTGAAATTGATGATGTACTGCCTGGAGGTAGTTATACCATTCAAATTACACATAAAGGAAGTTTAGCACGTGGTAGTCAGGCATTCTCACTAATTGTTAGTGGAGTTGGGGGAATAGCTTATTGTAACTCAAGCCCAGTATACATTTCAGGTAGCAGAATTGACAATGTAACCTTTGCAGGTATCAATAATACTACTCAACTAGGTTGCACTCAGTTTAGAGAATTTGGAAATTATATTGCTCAACTTCAATCCAACACTAATTATAATTTCTCCATTTCAATAAGTTCTTGTGATGGAAGTACAGCTTCAAAATTCTGTAAAATTTATATAGATTATAATAATAATGGAAATTTTGATGATGCTGGAGAATTAGTGGCTACAAGCAATTTAATTTTTGGCGATGGAATTTTTAATGGTGCCATTACAACCCCAAACAATTTATTAGTCAACACTTTTACAAGAATGAGGGTTGTTGTTCAGGAAGCCAATGATGCCAATTCTATTACCCCATGCAATAGTGCCAATCATGGAGAAACGCAAGATTATAAAATATGGTTACAGCCAGTTGTATTAGATGCTGGTATTACTGATATTGCTAATCCTTATCAAAATAATTGTGCTAATAATAATCAATTGCTGAGTATTCAAATCACCAACTTTGGGAAAACTGCAATCTCAAATATTCCATTAACGGCAGTTATAAAAAATGGATCAACAACTATTTCAAGTTTAACTGGAAATTATATACCAACTTTAGAAGCAGGTGCTAGTGCCAATTATACATTTCAAACTCCATTTACTACTAATGCTGCTACAAATTATACCATTATAGCAAAATCGAATTTAGCTAATGATCATCGAAATAGTAACGATTCAATTGTGCTAGAGGTAAAAAGTTCAAATGCTGTCGGAACAATTACAGCCCAAGCCAGCATATGTTCTACTGCTGTTAGTTTAAGAGCTTTCAACACAAACCCTTCACAAAATTATTTATGGTATAATTCTCCCACAACACTTACCCCTATTGCTTTTGGAAGCAACACAAGTTCTACAACCATTGCTGCAAATTATTATTTAGGTTCAGGTATTAATGCAGCTATTGGTGCTGTTTCAAAAACTAATTTTACCGATGGTGATTATCAGGCTAAAGGTGGAAATTATTTTAAATACAGTTCTGCGGTTCCATTAATTTTAGAAAAGGCAAAACTTTATACAGCTTATCCTGGAAAGGTATTTATTACAGTAGCTGATATCAATACAACAAACCCTGATGGTTCTTATACTTACAAAAGTTTAAGTAAAACTACTATAGATGTTGTAGCTTCTAGACCAACTGTTGTTAGAGGTGATGTTGCAGGAAATGATCCTACTGATTTTGGATTGATGTATAATATTAATTTATACGTTCCTAGTGGCAATCATGTAATCATAGTTTCAACAGATAGTGTTGCCAATATTTTCAGAAATAAAAATATTGCTTCAAACCCTTACCCATACAGCTTTTCAAATATTTTTAGTATTACAGGTAATAATGCAACCAATCAAAATGAGTTTTATTATTACTTATATAATATGAATTTTAAATCATTAGATTGTTTGAGTGATAGAGTTTTAGTAACTCCAACTACCGCTATAAAACCAAGCATTACAAAAGTTGGTGATTCTTTAAAAGCAAATATTGGTATCAACTATCAATGGTTAAAAGATGGTGTTGAAATTTTAGGAGCAAATACACAAGCAATAAGACCAACCACTAGTGGAAATTATAGTTGTAGAGTTACAGATAATGGAGGTTGTGAGCAAACTAGTAATATCATCAACTTTGAATTAATTGCAAGTGGACAAGAACTAAAAATTTATCCTAATCCTGCCAATAATACAATCAATCTGAATGTGTATAGCAATGCTAACTCATTTGCTGAAGTGAATATTATTGATGCAACAGGAAGAGTTTGTATGAGCAAAATATATAATAGTCTTTCAACAACACGAATAGATATTTCTGTACTTAAAAATGGCATGTACACCATACAAGTAAAACAAGCAGCCAATACCTATCAAGCAAAGTTTATTGTTGCAAGATAATAAGCTTTGACAACTTTTGAAAAGTTGTCAAAGCTTACGGATTTATATAAATAATTAAATAATATCAATTATAAATATTGTTACCAATGGCTATTGTTGAACATTATTACACAAAATTTGAGGAAGAAAATTTTTATCATATTTATAATAGGTCAATTGATAAAAAACCAATGTTTTGCAACGATGGAAATTATGAGTATTTTTTAAAAAAATATGATGCTTATTTATCTGCTGTAATAGATACATATGCCTATTGCTTGTTAGGAAATCACTTTCATTTCTTGATTCGAATTAAAGATTTGACAACTTTCAAAAAGTTGTCAAATCAGCCCGATAACAAATCAACACATGATATTATAAGTCATCAATTTCGAAAATTTTTTCAATGCTATGCAATGTCATTTAATAAACAACAAAACAGAACTGGCACATTGTTTCAAACACCATTTAAAAGAGCCTTGGTTGATGATGACAGCTATTTTAGAAAGTTGATTTATTACATTCACTCAAACCCAGAAACACATCAGTTAGTTAAAGATTTTAGAGAATGGAAATGGAGTTCTTATCAAACCATGTTAATGGAAAAGCATACCCAACTAAAAAATCAGAAGTGTTTGAATGGTTTGGCAATAAGCAACAATTTGAAAAGTACCATTTAGAAAAACACAAATTAACACAAGAAGAAAACATATTTTTAAATGATGAGATTTGACAACTTTTTAAAAGTTGTCAAATCTGGTAATTAATAAACAAACAATGAACATCCGTCAACAATTCTTTAAACATATTGCACAAACTTCACCTGAGCCCATTGGCTTAGACATGGTAAAAGCTGAAGGCATTTACATGTTTGATGTTGATGGCAAGAAATATATTGATGGCATATCTGGGTTCAGTGTTGCCAATATTGGTCATAGCCATCCAAAGATTGTTGAAGCAGTTCAAACACAAGCTGCTGCTTATATGCATTTAATTGTTTATGGCGAATTTATTGAACAACCACAAGTGGCTTATGCAAAATTGCTAACTGACCATCTTCCAGAAAATTTAAACTCAGTTTATTTTACCAATAGTGGTGCCGAAGCTGTTGAAGGTGCTATGAAACTGGCAAAGAGAGTAACCAACAGAAGCAAAATTATTTGCTTTAATCAATCTTATCATGGTAGTACACAAGGAGCATTGAGTTTAATGGGAAGTGAATATTGGCGTCAAGCATATAGACCATTATTGCCTGATGTTTATCATTATAATTTTAATAGTGATGAAGCTTTTGAAGCTATTGACAATACAACTGCTTGTGTTATTCTAGAACCTGTTCAAGCAGAAGCAGGTATTTTAAAAGCAAATGCAAAGTGGCTATCTTCTATTAGAGAAAAATGTAACCAACATTGTACTTTATTAATATTCGATGAAATTCAAACTGGTTTTGGCAGAACAGGAAGTTTATGGGCATTTGAACAATTGAATGTAATTCCAGATGTATTATTATTAGGTAAAGCCTTAGGAGGAGGAATGCCTTTGGGTGCATTTATTTCTTCTCAAAAAATGATGAGTACATTAAGCTACAATCCAGTATTGGGGCATATTACAACGTTTGGTGGTCATCCTGTAAGTTGTGCAGCAGGCAAAGCAGCTTTGGAAGTTTTATTAGAAAATAATTGGATCAATGAAATCAAACAAAAAGAAAAAATACTTCAAGAAAAACTAAATCATTCAAAAATTAAAAATGTAAATATTGCTGGATTATGGGCTGCAGTAGAATTAGAAAGCTTTGAAGTAGTAAAATCTGTTGCTAAAATTTGTATTCAAAAAGGGTTAATTACAGATTGGTTTTTATTTGCAGATTCTAGTTTAAGAATTGCTCCACCATTAATTATAACTATTGAAGAATTGAACTTAGTGTGTGAAATTGTGATTAAGAGTATTGATGAATTTTATAAAGCTTAAGAAATGAAAGTTATAAATATTAAAGAAAAATTCTCTTTATTTAATGATCATTGGAATCCAAAAATTATTGGAGAATTAAATGGTCAACATGTAAAACTTGCAAAACTTAAAGGAGAATTTGTTTGGCACAAACACGATAATGAAGATGAATTATTTTATGTGGTAAAAGGAGAACTCCAAATAGCTTTTAGAGATAAAATTCAAACAATACATGAAAACGAATTCATCATAGTTCCAAGAGGTGTTGAACATAAGCCTATTGCAAATGATGAAGTATGTGTATTATTATTTGAACCTTGCAGCACTATAAATACAGGAGATACTAGAAATGATTTTACAAAAGAAAATCTCGAATCTATTTAATAGTTTTTACCAACCATCTCCATCAATCATATTACCTAAGCCTCCAAGAATACTTCCTTCTTCTTTTCTTTTATATGTTCCATAAGCTAAAATTCTTGCAGCTAATCTACTTACTGGTAAGCTTTGTATCCATACTTTTCCTGGACCTCTTAATGAAGCAAAAAATAATCCTTCACCACCAAAAATGGTATTCTTAATGCCACCAACAAACTGAATATCGTAATCTACAGTTGCAGTAAATCCAACAATACAACCTGTATCTATTTTTAATAATTCGCCAGAAGCCAATTGTTTTTGCTGTACATATCCACTTGCATGTAAAAAGGCTAAGCCATCGCCTTCAAGTTTCTCCATAATAAATCCTTCTCCACCAAATAATCCTGTACCTAATTTTCGTTGAAATTCTATGCCAATAGAAACTCCTTTTGCTGCACATAAAAAGGCATCTTTCTGACAAATTACTTTACCTCCTAATTCTAATAAATCTAATGGTACAATTTTACCAGGATATGGAGATGCAAAACTTACTTGTTTAATACCATGTGAAACATTGGTGAAAGCTGTCATAAACAAATTTTCACCTACTAACATTCTTTTACCAGCATTTAATAATTTATTAAAAATGCTAGAATTGTTTTGCTGACTTCCATCTCCAAACATAGTTTCCATTTGAATGCCATCATCCATCATCATAAATGCTCCAGGTTCAGCAATAGCAGTTTCTTGAGGGTCTAACTCTATTTCAACATATTGCATTTCTTCACCATAAATTTTATAATCTATTTCATGATTCTTACGCATATAATTACAGTTTAAAAATTAAACAATACTATTATTAATTCTTAATAAAATTAATGTGAATTTTAGAAAAGGGTTTTTGTGAGGATGATTGGTATAAAGCTATTATGCAATTTCCCAAACTTCTCTTCCTCTTAATAATTTATCTAAATCGCCTTTTCCTTTTGAAGTAATGATTTCTTCAATTTGCATGGCCATTACGTCTTCGTAACAAGCTCTATCTGTTTGATAAAATACACCAAATGGTCTTGGTAAATGCTGATCTAAATGTGGACTATCGAACATTCTTACCAAGGTTTGTGCTTTATAAAAATCTTTTTCATCGTGTACCCATAAATCATCGGCACTAATGCCATTTCCAATTTCAACAACAATTGGTTTAAACCCATCTAATTTAATTCCCTTGTCTTTGTTTGCACCAAAAATTAATGGCTGACCTTGTTCTAAGAATAAAGCTTCATCTGCTTTTGATGATTTTTCTGTAAAAACTGCAAATGCTTCATCATTAAAAATATTACAGTTTTGATAAATTTCTACGAATGATGAGCCTTTGTGTTGATTAGATCGTATTAAAATTTGTTGCAAATGTTTTGGATCACGATCCATACTACGTGCAATAAATGTTGCATCTGCACCCATAGCTAAGGCTAAAGGATTGAAGGGATGATCTATACTGCCAAATGGAGTGCTCTTTGTAATTTTATTTTCTTCTGAAGTTGGCGAATATTGTCCCTTTGTTAAACCATAAATTTGATTATTAAAGACCAATAAATTCACATCAAAATTTCTACGTAACAAATGAATGGTATGATTGCCACCAATGCTTAAGCTATCGCCATCTCCACTAACTATCCAAACACTTAACTCAGGTCTTGATGCTTTTAAACCACTCGCAACAGCAGCAGCTCTACCATGAATACTGTGCAAACCATAAGTATTCATATAATATGGAAAACGACTACTACAGCCAATTCCAGATACTATAACAATATTCTCTTTTGGTATGCCTAATGTGGGCATTACTTTTTGTACTTGTGCCAATATGCTGTAATCGCCACAACCTGGACACCAACGAACTTCTTGGTCAGTAGAAAAATCTTTAGCTGTTAAAACTGGAGGGGTAATAGTTGCTTCGCTCATACAAAATTAAATTGCAATAAAGGTAGTGATAGTTTGTAAATATTTAATCACTACTGACTAATATCATTATAAAAAAAGTTTAAAATAAATTACCTGTTATCGTAAGTTCTTTTAAGCTTAAAATGCTGAATAGGTGCAACTATTAATGGGAATTTTTCTACAACTACATTACTGGCATCTAATCCAAAACCTCTTTCTTCACTCAAGCTAATTTCTTTTAGCCAGAAATAAATCTTCATGACTACTCTTTCAAAGAATGGCAATTCATTATCCTGACTTAAGAACTTCTCCATAACAATGAATTGAAAATCGCCAATGATATCACTCTTATCGAAACTATTATACTCATGCGGAAAAATAACTTCTTTATTGGCTACTAAATCTTGCACTACTTTTTTGAACATGAGGTTGATTTTTTGTTCAACTCTAAATCCTAAATTAAAATCAATTCTTACAATATCATTAGGCACAATATGATCAACAGTATACTCGCAAGTATTGGGTTCATCTAAAACATTTACATGCACAAACCAATATATATCTGCACGTTTAGGATTTTTACTTAAAATAGAATAAATGATTTTATGCTCAATTTCTTTAGAAATATTTGAACTTGTCATGTATACTAAATGAGTAGAATATTTAGGTATAGACTTATCGTTGCTCAATTGTTTTATTTGAGGAATATAAGGTGCCAAACGTACAAACTCGGTATAACGATTTTTGATTTTTTTAGATCTATACCAAGCATACATAATTATAAACATCATACCACCTATTAATAAAGTGATATAACCACCATGAGGGAACTTATCTAATAAAGAAATAAAGAATGCAGACTCTATGATAATATAAATAAATAAGAAAAGGTAAATTAATAAAGGTTTTACTCTATGTAACACCATATAGTTGGCATATAGAATTGTAGTAGCAATCATAGTAACAATAATGGCTAATCCATATGCAGCTTCCATTCTAGCAGATTCTCTAAAATAGAGCACCACAGCAGAACAGCCTAAAAACATTAAGAAGTTTACTGCAGGTACAAAAAGTTGTCCTTTCTCTTCTGAGGGATAACGAATTTTTAATTTAGGCCAAAGATTTAATCGTAATGCTTCACTTATTAAAGTAAAAGAGCCAGAAATCATTGCCTGGCTAGCAATAATAGCAGCACATGTTGCTATTATGACACCTGTTAAAATAAACCATTGAGGCATTACATCGTAAAACGGATTAATATTTAAAGCTGCTTTAGTTTGTGCATCTACAAGTAAGCCTTTATGATGTGCTAATAAATATGAAGCCTGACCAATATAGTTTAATAATAAACTGGCCTTAACAAAACCCCATGTAACACGAATATTTTTCTTACCACAATGGCCTAAGTCAGAATATAAGGCTTCTCCACCTGTAGTACAAAGAAACACAGCACCCAATAACCAAAAGCCTTGAGGATATTGTGTTAAAAGCTTTATAGCATAATAAGGATTGAAAGCTTTAAAAACAGATAAGTCATCTAAAATATGTATACCCCCTAAAACAGCTAACATGCTAAACCAAACTAGCATAATAGGGCCAAACAATTTTCCAATAGATGCAGTACCAAATTGCTGCATAAAGAAAAACAAAGCCATAATAACTAATACAATTAATACAACTGTATCTTGAGTAATGTTATTTAAAGCGGGAAGTTTTTTTATACCTTCAATTGCAGAAGTAATTGAAATAGGAGGGGTAATAATACCATCTGCTAAAAGGGCTGCACCACCTATCATTGCTGGTATTACCAACCATTTTTTTCTTCTTCGAACTAAAGCATAAAGTGCAAATGTTCCGCCCTCGCCTTTGTTATCAGCCTTCAATATCATGACTACATATTTCATTGTAGTTTGCATAGTGATGGTCCAGATAATACATGACAAAGCACCAATAATTAAATCTTCAGAAATTACTTTATTGCTAATAATAGCATTAAAAACATAAAGAGGTGAAGTACCAATATCTCCATAAATAATTCCAAGAGCAACTAGTAAACCTGCAGCGGTAACCTTATTAATATGTTTTCCCACAACTAGAAAGTTAATGTAACAAAATACAAATGTATAGTTAATTCAATTGGTAGAATTTTTTTTATGCCAACGGTTTTAAAAGTTAATATAGTTAAATTAACTTAAAGCTTACTTATTGTTTGGGAAAAGAATAAGAGAACTACTAATTTTGGTTACATAAGAATAATTTGAATTTATGAAGCACTTTTTAATTGGGATGATTTGTATTTGTGTTGTATTTAAAGCAAATGCTCAAAGAATCATATACAGTGAACCTGATAGAGATGATATTAGAGATTTTAAGTTTGAAATTATTGGTAAAATTGATAACAACTTATTGGTTTATAAAACTGCTAATACCAACCATTATATCAGTGTTTATGATGAAGACATGCAGCAAACAGATAAAATTAAAATAGATTATCTTACCGAAAGAGTTTATAATGTAGATTTTGTAAACTACGCTGATTTTGCTTATATGTTTTATCAATATCAAAAAAAAGGTGTTATATACTGTATGGCTGTTAAAATAGATGGTAAAGGTAAAAAGGTGGGAGAGCCCATAGAACTTGATACTACAAATTCAAGAGAAGTACAGAATAATAGAATTTACTCATTTGTTCAAAGTACAGATAAGAGCAAAATCATGTTCTTTAAAATCAATACTACTTTAGATAAATATCATCAAATTACAACTATTCTCTTTGATGATAAATTGAATAAAATGAATAAAGCTACTGAAGCTGTTCCTATGAGAGAACGCAATAGCTTTTTATCGAGTTTCGAAGTAAGTAACAATGGCAATTTTGCATTTATAAAAGCTATAGGAACTAGTGGTAACGATAATATTAATCAATTGGTATTAATTATTAAAGAAGCCTATGCTCTCAACTTTAACTACATTAACATTACCAAAAAAGAGGGTGTATTTTTAGATGAAATAAAGCTTAAAGCAGATAACACAAATAATAGATACATCATTACTTCGTTTTTTGCAAATAAAAGAAGAGGAGATATTCTAGGTTTATATGTAACTATTTATGATAATATTAATCACAGCGAAAAACTAAATACCACTGTAGTTTTTGATAACGAGTTTAGAACAGATGCAAAAACTGAAGGCAATATTAAAAACGCATTTAACGACTTTTTTATTAAAGATATAATTGTTAAAAAAGATGGGGGATTTTTACTAAATGCCGAGAATGAATATAATTCAACCAGAAATAATACCAATAATTTTAGCAGATGGGATTATTTAGATTATATGAATGGACCCTTTGGTAATAGCGGATTTTACAATTTTGGTAGCCCTTTTTATGGCTTTGGTTCTCCTTTTTTTAACAACCCCTATGGCTTATACCGAAGCAGAAGTTTTTATAATATTACCCGATACTATGCAGATAACATTGCTATAATAAGTCTAGATTCAATTGCCAAACCACAGTGGACTAATGTTATTAGAAAATCTCAATTTGATGATAGAACAGATGCTTTTATTGGTTATGGAACTTTTAATGCAGGCAATCAAATCAAATATTTGTTCAATGTTTTAGAGAAAAATAAACTTATTTTAAACGAACAAAGTTTAACTCCTTCTGGTCAAATTATCAGAAGCTCTACATTAAAAAATTTAGATAAGGGTTATGAGTTTATGCCAAGATATGCTAAACAAGTAGGAGCTTATGAATTTATTGTTCCTTGTATGTATCGCAGTTACCTTTGTTTTGCTAAAATTGATTATTAATTACTGTGATAACTATTTTCAGAGATAAATCTATTCTAACTATTTTTAGTTTAATTGCAATCTGCTTGGTAACGCATTTGCACATTTTTTTTACCCCTGTAGAAATTTATACCACTACTAAAAGTGGAATTATATCAGATATTTTAGATAAGTATATAGTATCTATTCCAGCATTTATTATTAATGTTCTTTACATTTTTATTATTTTAATACAATCTATTAGACTCAATATTATTTTAAATAATCACAAACTCTTTAGCAAATCAGGATTTACAACTGCTTTAGCATTTATTTTGTTTACTGGCCTTTTTACCAATGCCTATGAGTTTAGTGCTGCATTAATTGCAAATAGTTTAATCATCTGGATTTTTAGCTTTAGCATTAAACTTTACAATCACAGTTCACCCAAAGCTTTATTATTTAACTTAGGTTTATTAGGAAGTTGCAGTATTTTACTATTTAAACCTTTAGCTTTAATAACAATTGGATTATTATTTGCACTTCTCATTTTACGTGCTTTTAAATTAGTTGAGTGGTTAATTTTTATATTAGGATTAATTACTCCATTTTATTTATTATTATCTTTCTTGTACCTCAATAATAATTTAGAATACATTCAAAACTTTATTCCAAATTTTCATTTTCAATTTCAGCTTGAGCAAGACCCTTGGTATTACTTTACTTTATCTACAATTATTTTATTTGCTTTATCTGGATTAATAACTTGGTATCCGAATAGTAATAGAATGGTTATTCAGAGCAGAAAAAGCTGGGGAGTAATTTTAATATTTTTTATTTTAGCACTTTTTGGTGTATTATTTATTAATCACCAAAAATTTCATACAGAAATATTATGCCTTGTGCCGTTGGCAGCTTTTGTGTCTAATTTTCTTTTATATCCCTCCAAAAAAATATTGATTAATTTCTTTTTAATCATTATTGCAATAATAGTAGCACATAAAAATATGCTATTAATTATGGGAAACTGATTCTAGTTGATTAAGGAGCCAACCTTTCTATTTTCCAAATATGGTTTTCGAGTGTAAAAGCTATTCTATCGTGTAATCTGCTAGCTCGGCCTTGCCAAAATTCAAAATAATTTGGAATAAGCTTGTACCCGCCCCAATGTGCTGGTCTTTTAATATTTTCTCCAAACTCTGCAATTATTTTCTTTTCATTTTCTTCTAAAACAGAACGACTACGAATGACTTTGCTTTGTGGCGAAGCACAAGCCCCAATTCTACTAGCTAATGGTCTTGAGTTAAAATATGCGTCATTTTCTTGGTCTGATATTTTTTTTACAACACCTTCAATTCTAATTTGACGTTGTAATTCTTTCCAAAAAAAACACAATGCAGCATTTGGATTTTGTAATAAATTTTCTGCTTTAGCACTTTTATAATTAGTAAAGAATGTAAATCCTTCTTTATCAAATCCCTTTAATAAAACTATTCTAGTTGTGGGTTTATTTAAAGCATTTACCGTTGCTAGGTTCATAGCATTGACTTCATCAATATCAGAAGACAAAGCTTCATTCCACCATACTTCAAACTGCTGTATTGGATTTGGTAAAACATCAGCTTCGTCTAATGTTTTCAAGGTGTAATCTTTTCTAATATCAGCAATTAATTTATTCATGAAATAAATTTACTACAAACTTATTCAGCACGTATTGTATAAACTATGATTTAAGTCAGTATGATTTTTATTATTCATTAATCGTTTCTGTTCTTACTAAAAATCCAAACAAAAATAGACACACTAATAATTACAATTAACCAAAGCCAGCTTAAATCAATAATTTTTTTAAATAATGTTGATGGTTTCTTTTTATCTTTTTCTAACATTAGCAAACCAATATCTCTTGCTAAAACACGCATTGATGCTGAATCTAAACCATCGTATGCCTGACCCAATCTGCCCCTCATCTGATAGTTTTTATCTAACAATGCAAATCTTCCAGTATGTGCAAACACAGGACTAACAGGCTCTGTACTTAGTTTATCTATTTTTAATTCTTGAAAAATGAAATTATAAATTGAGTCTCGATTACCTGTTAAAAGCCACCAATTATCTGGATTAATATTAAAGTTATCGGCATATTTTTTTAACTGAGGAACACTATCGCTTTCTGGATCTATACTTAAAGAAATAAACTGAACTACTGAAGTATCTACTTTTAATCGGGATGAGCCGCCTGTTTTAAATGATTCTTGTAAGGTCTTCATGCTTCTGGTAAGTCTTGGACAAATTCCTGCACAATGTGTAAAAAATAAATCAATTACTATGGTTTTATTTTTAATATCGTATAAGCTTACTGTATCGCCTAACTGATTAACTAATGTAATATTTGCTGTTTTATGCCAAATACTATCGTAAATAGTTTTGCCATTTTTTTCTATAACCTCAACATCGTCTAATAATAACTTACGGGGTAATTCAACTGCATTTTCTCCATAATATTTTAAAATAAGATAACAAGATACAGGTACAAGAATAGTTAGGCAAAGTGCTATGATTGATCTTTTTTGCATATTAATTTAAATGAGCACTGCAAAGGTAAGTGAATAAAAAAACCATCGCTAAGGAGATGGTTTAATATTGTATATTTTTCCTGAATTAGTGTTTTTCTTCAGCTTTTATTTCGTGAGTTTCTGTACCTTTTTTATCATGTGCTGGTGCTGCCCCATGATGTACTTTTTCTTCTACTTTAATTGTTGTTTGTTCTTGTAAATGCTTATCGTAAGTATTTCTTAAGTTTTTATAAGAATTTCCTTCGTATAAAAAAGAGATAATAAACCAAACAAAAAGTAACAAAGGCACAACAATAGTCATGATCATATTTTTTATTTCATGCTTTAAGTGCATAAAATAAGCAACTATATAAAAAGCTTTAGCCATCATTAGAATTAGAATTGTTCCTTTTAGAAACAATACCATTGTGCTGCTCATTGTATCGTTTGATAAATACATCCAATAACCTAATGCCAATTCTATTAAAGTTAGGATAGATAAGATCCAGGTTATTTTCCAAATTTCTTTTTTTGCTGCAGCGTATGTTTCTGCGTTGTAATTATGATGTCCCATGCTTAAATTATTTTTCTTTTTCTGTTATTTTATACAAGATAGAAAAGTGTAAATACAAATACCCAAACTAAATCTACAAAGTGCCAATATAGACCTGCTTTTTCTATCATTAAATAATGTCCTCGTTTTTCAAATGTATTATTCAGCGTCATGATTAACATTACAATATTAATAACCACACCACTAAATACGTGGAAACCATGGAAGCCAGTAATAGTAAAGAAGTAATTGGTGAAATTAGTAGTAGCATGTGTTCCATCTGCATTAACAAATGGATTACTACCCCACCAAGCACCTTGATGAAATAAGTGAGTCCATTCCCAAGCTTGACAGCCTAAGAACATTGCACCGCCAATAATGGTTAATATTAAATTACGAACCACCCCTTTTTTATCTTGATGATGACCAGCTTGTACAGCCAAAACCATTGTAACTGAACTAACAATTAAAATAAAGGTCATTAAACTAACAAACACCAATGGTGCAGCAGCTGAGCCTTCTGGTTTAAAAGGATAAGAACTAAATACATGGTTTGGATCGGGCCATCCATTAGTTGAAAAACGAATTGTACCATATGAAATAAGAAATGCACCAAAAGTGAATGCATCACTCATTAAAAAGTACCACATCATTACTTTTCCATACTCTAGGTTGAAAGGGCTTTTACCGCCATTCCACCATTTTGTGTTTTGTACTGCTGTTGTTGACATAAGTTAGTCTAAAAATTTCGTGGCAAAAATATCTGGTTATTATTAAAATTGAAGCAATTCTCTCAATTATTTTATCAGAAAATTAAACTGCTGCTTCTTTATCTCATAAAAATTAAAAATATCAATAAATAAATCCATAGCACATCTACAAAATGCCAATAAGCAGCCATTACTTCTGTTGAAACAATACTACTACTTATTTTTGATAAATTATTTTTTAAGCTCATTACTATAAGTGCAATTACTCCTCCTAAAACGTGTATGCTATGTAATCCTATGATGATGAGTAAAAATGATGCTCCAGGATTACTATTTCGACCAATAAATTCTACTCCTGATTGATCTAAATATACAAAACCCTTATATTGCATTACAGCAAATAAAACACCCAATGCTGCAGTAAGTAACAATAGTTTTTTATATGTTGATGCTTGTTCTGCCTTAATAGCTTTTACTGCCATTTGCAAGGTTAAACTACTGATTAATATAACAACAGTGCTCCATAAAAATATGGTTGGTAGGTTTACACTAATAACATTGTCCTGACTTTTTTTAACTACATATGCACTGGTTAGTCCAGCAAACATCATACAAATGCTGCCTATTGCTACCCACATTAAAAATTTATGTGGATGAAGTTTTTTATGTTGTTTCATGTTAATTGTATCCATATATATTTTTAATTATTAAACTATCTTGTCCCAAAGTAATGCCAAATACACAATTGGTAAATATATATAGCTGCTAAACATTACTCTTCTGGCTGCTTTAACATCCATAGCAATAAACAAACGTATACATTGCATCACCATGAATAAATTTGCTATTATTAAAATCCACATACTAGTAGTGCCCGTCATTCCAAAATAGTTGGGCAAAATACCAATAGGAATCATTAATACACTGTACATAATGGCTTGTAATGCAGTAAACTTGGTTGGACCTTCTTTACTTGGCAATAACTTAAATCCTACTTTAGTATAATCTTGATGAGCCACCCAGGCAATAGCCCAAAAATGTGGGAATTGCCAAATGAACTGAATAGCAAAAAGTACTAAACCACCCGTCCAAACAATGGGTTGATCATAAAAACCAGCAACCCACCCTATTAAACAAGGAAAAGCTCCTGGAAAACCACCAATTAAAACAGAAACTGAATTTATTTTTTTTAGTGGGGTATAGATGAATGCATATAAAAATAAACTAAATGCCGACAGTAATGCTGAAGTAAGATTAAAAAAGTACCACATTAATAAGCAACCTAAAACACCAGCAATGAGTGCAAAAGTATAGGCCTCAGCAACACTCATTCTTCCGGAAGCAACAGGCCTGTTTGCAGTACGCTTCATTAATGCATCAGAATCTTTTTCAACAGCTTGGTTAATAGCATTTGCACTACCAGTAATCATTAAACCTGCTGCAAATAAAATAGTGATCATTGTCCAGTTGTAACCATTATTGGGTACAAGCAAAAAGCAAATTACACAAGTAAATACAACAGTAAAACTGAGGGTGAGTTTAATAAGTTCCTTATAGTCTTTAATCTTTTGCATCTTGTTACTGTTACCTACCACACTAAAGAAAAGAAGTAATGATATGCTTAAAAGCTGAAATATAAATTACAACGCCACTAGAAATCTAATGGCGTTATGAGATTTTTATTAGTGATGACTTTCGTCGTCGCCTATTGGTGTATCTTGAGTAATAAATTCTTTTCCATCTTTTCCATAATCGTACGCCCAACGGTAAACTTCAGGAATCTCACCTGGCCAGTTTCCATGACCTGGATTAATTGGTGTAGTCCACTCTAGTGTATTAGAATCCCATGGATTTTTTGTGGTTACTTTTCTTCCTTTAAATATTGAGTAGAAGAAATTGAATAAGAATAATAGTTGAACTAAAAACACAATCATTGCTACGGTGCTAATGAACATGTTTAAAGATCCAAATTGCTTAAAGCTTTCCCAAATACTGTAATCATAATATCTACGTGGCATACCTGCTAAACCCTCGTAGTGCATAGGCCAGAAGATTAAATAAGCACCAATTATAGTTATCCAGAAATGGATATAACCAAGAGTGTTATTTAAGTATCTACCATACATTTTAGGGAACCAATGATATATACCAGCAAACATACCAAACATACTTGCCACACCCATTACAATATGAAAGTGAGCAATTACAAAATAAGTATCATGCAAATGAATATCTAATGCTGAATTTCCTAACCAAATACCTGTTAAACCTCCACTAATGAATAAGCTAACAAATCCAATTGCAAACATCATAGCTGGAGTTAATCGAATACTTCCACGCCATAAAGTAGTTAACCAGTTAAACACTTTAATTGCACTTGGAACCGCAATTAATAAAGTTAATAATACAAATATTGAACCTAAGAATGGATTCAACCCTGTTACAAACATATGGTGAGCCCAAACTAAGAAAGATAAAATAGCAATTGCAAATAAACTACCCACCATAGCCATATAACCAAAGATGGGTTTACGACTATTAACAGATAATATTTCACTTACCATACCCATTGCTGGTAATAAGATAATGTATACTTCTGGGTGACCTAAGAACCAGAATAAATGTTGGAATAAAATAGCACTACCACCTTCGTTAGGTAAAGCACCTACACCATTTACAAATAAATCTGATAAGTAGAAACTTGTTCCAAAGTTTCTATCGAATATTAATAAAATACAACCCGATAATAATACAGGGAAAGAAAGAACTCCTAAAACTGCAGTAAAGAATAAAGCCCAAATGGTTAAAGGTAAACGAGTCATACTCATTCCCTTTGTACGCATATTTAATACTGTAGCAATATAGTTAAGACCACCTAATAAGGATGACACTATAAATAAACTCATGGAGACTAACCATAAATCCATACCAGTTTTTGAACCTGGCGATGCATCACCTAAAGCACTGAGTGGAGGGTAAGCAGTCCAACCACCACTAAATGGTCCATTTTCAACAAAAATTGAGCTCATCATTACCACACCAGCAGTAAAGAAGAACCAGTAACTTAACATATTTAAAAATGGAGATGCCATATCTCTAGCTCCAATTTGTAATGGAATTAAGAAGTTGGCAAATGTTCCACTAAGTCCTGCCGTTAATACAAAGAATACTAATACAGTACCATGAGTAGTTACTAAAGCATAATAAGCTTGTGGTGTTATATGCCCTTTTTCTGCCCACCACTTTCCTAATAAATCTTCTAACCAAGGATAGCTTTCGTTTGGATAGCCTAATTGTAATCTGAATAAAACACTCATTAATCCTCCAACAATTGCCCAAACCATCCCTGTAATGAGGAATTGTTTAGCAATCATTTTATGATCCATGCTGAAAACGTATTTGCTTATAAACGTTTCGTGATGGTGATGTTCATGATGCCCATCATGAGCTTCGTGATTATGAACATCGTGACTATGTAAAACTGCTTCAGTACTCATATCAAATTCGTTAATCTCTAATTAATATTGTCTCGTTAATTTATTCTACTATTTTTTTTCTGCCATTACTACAGCTGCTTTTGCAGTAGTATCAGCAACAGGATCTGCTATATTAAAAACACTATTATATTTTGGTTTTTGTTTAGCCATCCATGCGTCAAATTCTTCTTGAGTTACAACTTCAATAACTCCTTTCATACTATAGTGACCATTACCACACATTTGATCACAACTAATTTCGTATTGAAAGTTTGGATTATTGGTTCTTTCTTTCATTTCTGCTGTAGTATATTTTGGTGTTAACCACATGGTGGTTGGCATACCAGGAACAGCATCCATCTTCATTCTAAAATGATTTAAACCCACATCATGAATTACATCTCTTGAACCTATAATTAATTTTAGTGGGCGATCTTTTACGGCATACATGGTTTGTTCTAAAACCACGTCATCATGAGAGAATTTATCATCACGTAGTTGTTGAGGCTCACCATTAGCTCTATTTACTATAGTATCTTTCCAAATTAATCCTAAACTATTATCAACTGCATCAATCATTCTGTAGTATTTCTTACCAAACTCTCCATCTTTTCCTGGATATCTAAAAATCCAACCAAATTGTTTACCTGTAATTTCAACTTTTAAAGCATTACTTGGAGCTTCACTTGTAAAGCTTGCCCAGTTTCTTAACCCAATTACTACAAGAACAGTTAAGAAAATAGCTGGAACAACAGTCCATAAAGCCTCGAGCTTATTGCTATGTGCAAAGAAGTAAACTTTTTTACCTTCTTTTTCTTGATACTTATAAACGAACCAGAATAAAAGAATTTGTGTCATAACAAATACAACTCCAGTTATCACTAAAGTAGTAATTAACATGCTATCTACTTTTTCACCTTGCACACTTGCTGCACCTTGAGGTATTAAAGTTTTTGGAGCCAATACTTCGTTACAATACCAAACTCCTATTAAACCAACAATCATAAATGCTAACATTAAAAAAGCATTTACTTTATTAGTTTGTCTACGAGATTGATCTTCTCCCTTTAATACACTAACATACTCTGCTGCTTTGGAAATTTGAAAAATCACCAAGAAGATTAGTGTTATTACTGCTATTACAAAAAACATCTGCATATTCTGTATTTAAATTCCAATTATTTTTATCTACTACTATTATTCTACTCTTATCAATTAAGTATGGTGTATAATACTTTCTTTTAAGAAAGGATGATACTTTGGTACCAATGGTTTGCTAGCTAAAGCTTTACCAACACCAATTATCATAGCACCAACAAAAAAGCTTAAAATTCCAAAATCGAACCAACCTAAAGTAACATGATCTTTACTAATGCTACCCATGATTTGTTGATAATAATCGATCCAATGTCCAAACAAAATCAACACAGCCATAAAAGTAACTAAAGTGTAATTTCTTTTAGATGAACGTTTCATTAATATAATTAATGGACAAACAAAGTTGATGATTAAGTTCATGAAGAAAATACCTTTATAAGCACCTTGAACTCTATGTTTGAAATAAATAATTTCCTCTGGTTGATTAGAATACCAAATCAACATATACTGACTGAACCATAAGTACGTCCAGAAAATTGAAAAGGCAAACATGAATTTAGCCACATCATGTAAGTGTTCACTGTTAGTATATTCTAAATAACCTTTGTTTTTAAGATAGATAATCCATAAAGCTATTAAACTCATGCCACTCACAAATGTGCTAGCAAAGTTATACCAGCTATACATGGTACTGTACCAATGTGCATCTAAACTCATCATCCATAACCAAGGAATAGTTGAACCTACAGTTAAACCAAACCAAACTAAAAAGGTTGCAGCACGAACAGTGTTTTCTTTAATAAAAGCAGCACCTGTAACACCATCCATTTCTGCTTCATCTGCTTTATTGCTTAACTGACGCATTCTATATCCCAAAAAACTCCATAAGCCAATAGTTAAGGTAGTCCAAATAGTAAAGAATTTAATATTTAAAAAACTAGCTTTTCCTTTTAAAATTGGGTCATTAGCTACAGCTTCTGTATCTAACCAATGATAAATATGATGATTGTGAGAGAATCCTATATACAATAAAACAGCTAAAGTGATAGCTCCAAAAACTGGAACTAAAGTTGAAATAGCTTCAGGAATTCTTCTAAAAGCAACTGGCCAACCACCCCAAGCCATTGTGGTTACACAAATAAAGAACATGGCTGCATTACAAACTAATGTCCAAAAAATGGTATTATACATGATGGTGCCAAGAAAAACTGCTTTTTCATGATCTGTTCCCATACCTTTTGTAAATAATCCAATTAAAAAACTTATCAACCCTACGCCAATTAAAGCATAGGCCCATGTTTTCATTTTTCCAGGAATTTCAAATTGTTCTCTTATTGATGCCATCTTTTTTGAATTATGAGTTACGAATTAAGAGTTATGAATGAGTCAAACCTTTAATTCTACACTTAACTATTTAATTTGTTTAAAAGAAAAATGAGAAAATGTATAACATTTATAACTCATTATTCTTAATTATTAATTTTTAATTGGCTTTAGCCACAGCAGCCGGTGCTGTATCTACTTTAGCCTCTTTTTGTTTATGCTTGATATAAGCAATTACTTGCCAACGTTGTTTTCTGCTCAACTGAGAAGCATAACTACCCATTTGCCCTTTTCCATAAGCTACACTATAAAACATTTGTCCTTCTGGCATAGTTTCATACTTTACATCTCCTACTAATGTTGCTGGTTTTGCTGCATAAGGACCGTCGCCTCCTTTATATAATGGGCCATTGCCATCTAGGTTAGAACCATGACAAATACCACAATTAATTAAATATAATCTTTCCGCTTCTATCAATTCAGTTTCAGATAAACTTTGAATTGGACTAACAACCATTTTTGAAGCATGGTAATTTGTGGTATCTCCATTAGCATCTTTAGCTATATGAAAAGGCATTTCTTCTCCACGAGCAACAGTACCATCTACGGGTCTATTATTGTAAAATATTTTAGTACCTCTTTCACTTTCATCAGCTGTAAAAATTGATGAATCTCTGTCGGCATAAGTTTCATAAGCTCTACTGTAGGCCATATCTGGCATATAAATATTACTTGGCTTACGCTTCACTTCGTTGCAACTTACTGTTGCAGTAACAAAGGCAAAACTTAAAATGATATAAATTCCTTTCATTCAAAAAGTATAAAAATTCCAAAAATTAATTTCAATCTATCTTTTATGCTACTGACATATTACCTTCAAAAGGCATTACATCCTTATCATATCTTCCAATCCACCAACCTTCTTCAGCTTCTTCAGTTTTTGTTTCAACTGCACCGCTATTTTGTAAGAAAGCTTCTAAGTCTGCAGTATTGGTTTTATCTGTACATTCTATTACCATTACAAATAAATCATCTGTAGCTCTTGGGTGAAAATGGTGTTTCTTAACAAATGGTGCTAACTGACATAAATAACAAAATGTAAGAACCATTCCAACTGCTGAGAACAATACTGTTAACTCAAACATAATAGGTATCCAAGCAGGTAAGGCAAAGTGTGGTTTGCCACCAATATCTAAAGGCCAATCTTTTGTAAAAATCCAGCTAATACCACTAATTGCAGTAATAGTACCTGTAATGCCATAAATAAATCCTGCTGTGTGTAAACTAGTTTCTCTCATACCCAAAGCATGATCTAAACCATGTACAGCAAAAGGTGTGTACACATCTTTTATTTTATAACCAGTAGTTCTCACTTTTTTCACTGCTGGAAAAAGTTTATCCTCTGTGTCAAAACAACCTACTACAAATTTCTTTTTTGCCATATGATCTTCCTTTTAAGGAACTTATTAATTAAACTTTAATTCTAATCGCTCGACGTATTTTCTACTACAGTATGTCCATGACCACTGTGTGCAAAAACTGATGCTGGTACATGTTCTAAATGCCCCATTTTATCTTTATAACTTTCTCCTGTTGTTTTTAATACATACTTAATTTCTGCTACTGCAATTACAGGCATGTATTTAGCAAATAAGAAAAAGCATGTAAAAAATAATCCGAAAGAACCTAAATAGAAACCAATTTCCCAAGTAGATGGACTATAATAAACAGACCAACTAGATGGTAAATAATCTCTATAAAGTGAGGTTACAATAATTACAAAACGCTCGAACCACATACCAATATTTACAATCACACTCATAAAGAATGTTACAAATAAATTTCTACGCATTTTTCTGCTCCAGAAAATTTGAGGGCTTAATACGTTACAAGCCATCATTCCCCAATAACTCCAACCATAAGGACTAAACAAGTTGGCTCTACTATACCAGAAAGTATATCCTTCAAATTTATTTTGGCTATACCAACCCATAAACAATTCTGTTAAGTATGCAATACCTACAATTGAACCTGTAAGTACAATTACTTTGTTCATGGCTTCAATATGGCCCAATGTAATATAATCTTCCATTCCAAAAACCTTTCTTACTACAACCATTAATGATTGTACCATAGCAAATCCAGAGAAAATAGCACCTGCTACGAAGTAAGGTGGAAAAATAGTTGTATGCCAACCAGGAATTACAGAAGTTGCGAAATCGAATGATACAATTGTGTGTACTGATAATACTAAAGGAGTTGATAAACCAGCCAATACTAATGATAAACTCTCATGACGTTGCCAGTGTTTTGTACTACCCGTCCAACCAAAAGAGAAAATACCATATAAATGTTTACGTAACTTAGTTTTAGCTCTATCACGAACTGTTGCTAAATCTGGTATTAAACCACTATACCAGAATAATAAAGAAACAGTGAAATAAGTAGAAATCGCAAATACGTCCCAAAGTAATGGTGAGTTAAAGTTTACCCATAATGGACCACGACTATTAGGGTAAGGCATTACAAAGAAAGCCATCCAAACTCTACCCATGTGCCAAATAGGAAACTGACCAGCACACATTACAGCAAAAATTGTCATAGCCTCTGCAGCTCTGTTTACTCCAGTTCTCCAACCCTGACGGAATAATAATAAAATCGCAGAGATTAAAGTACCGGCATGACCAATACCTACCCACCAAACGAAGTTGGTAATATCCCAACCCCATCCAATAGTTTTGTTCAAATTCCATTGTCCAATACCATAAGTAACCTCTCTATAAATACTGTACACACCAAAAAGCAATAATGCAACCGATATATAAAAACCTATATACCAAAGTTTGCTTGGTTTTGCTTCAATAGGGCGTATAATATCTTCAGTAACATCATGATAAGTTTTGTTACCGTACACCAATGGTTCCCTTAATTGCGATTCGTATTTTAAACTCATATATTCTCAACTTTGAACTTTAAGCTTTCGCTCGTAGTCTATTTATTTTTTTTGAACCCAAGTTTTGTATTTCAATTAATCTTCGTTGTTCCGATTTTCTCAACACTCTTCAACTTTCTGTTCACTATTGAACAAATTATTAAGAGTGTTTGGCTGCTTTTTCTTCTTCAATATTTCTCACCTTAGCCATATAACTCACATTTGGCATTACGTGTAATTGTTCTAAACTATAGAACAATCTACTAGAATTAATAGCTCTATGTTCCGAAACAGCACTTTTGCTATCATTAACATTACCAAATACAATAGCTTCGGTTGGACAAGATTGTTGACAAGCAACTTTCAAATCCCATGATTTACCTTCTCCACCTGTTTCTAAAGGTCTGCTTGCTTTCTTAGCTTTTAATTTTCCTTCTTGTAAACGTTGTACACAGAAACTACATTTTTCAATAACACCACGAGAACGAACTGTAACATCTGGATTTAATACCATTCTTGTTAAATCATCATTCATATAATGAACCGCATCATTCAATTCATCTTGGTTATTTGCAAAGCTATCAGAACCTGTATAATCAGCCCAGTTAAATCTTCGTACTTTATATGGACAGTTATTAGCACAATATCTTGTACCAATACATCTGTTATAAGTCATTTGGTTTAAACCTTCTGAACTATGGTTGGTTGCAGCAACAGGGCAAACATTTTCACAAGGTGCATTATCGCAATGTTGGCACATTAATGGTTGAAACACTACACTTGGATTATCTAAATCATCACCACTATAGTAACGATCTATACGTAACCATTGCATATCATGAAAACGTAACACTTCAGCTTTACCAACAACACTTACATTGTTTTCTGCAGTACAAGCTACAACACAGGCACCACAGCCGTTACAAGCATTTAAGTCAATGCTCATACCCCATTTTACTCCTGGTTTATCGAAAGGTTTATAAATGCTACCATCTTCTCTGAATTTAGCTAATCCACCATAGGCTGCTAATTCTTTTTCTCTCTCTTCAAGAACTTCGTTTGGATTATGCTTTAACTCAGCAAGAGTTAATTCTTTCATCACCTCTGTTCTATTGCCTTGATCTGTATTATATAAGTTGTGTGTTTGAGTTAAAGCAACAGGATATTTTTCGTCTGTTAAGCTTAAAATCACATCACTTGCAGTAAAACTTACATTTCCATTCGACAAAGTTGCAAACTGAAATGCATTTGCACCAACTGGCTGATCACCATCTGTACCTGCTCTTCCTACTTGTGGGGCTCTACCAAAACCTAGTGCAATACCTACAGTTTGTGGATGAGTACCTGGAATAATTAATGCAGGAAGTTTTACCTTCTTTCCATTAACAGTAATTTCAACTACTTTCTTCTTCGGCTGAACTTCATAAGCATCTGCTTGTCCACTATTAGTTAAATCAATCTTTAATAACTCTTTTGCCATTGAAGGAGAAACTATTAAATAGTTATCCCATGTTGCACGAGTTACAGGGTCTGGCATTTCCATTAACCATGGATTAGCGGTTCCTTCACCAGCACCTATTGATATTTTTTGATATAATTGTAATTCAACCCCTTTGCTAATAGGCATTGCGGCTAAAGCAGCTTTTGCTGATTCTACATTACTTGCAGAGAAACTAGCACCTGAACTTGATGAGCTTGTACCCCAAACACCATCTTGTAGAGCTTTATCCCAAGCATTTTCACTACCTAATTTTTTAATCCAAGCAGCTTTTAAAGTGCCTACATAATCAGTAGTACTTCCAGCCCATTTCAATAAGCTATCTTGCCATTGACGTGTTTTGAATAAAGGATTAATAGTTGGTTGTAAGAAAGAATATTGACCAGTTGCAATTTCAGCATCTCCCCAAGATTCTAAATAATGATGTGTTGGAACTTGGTATGCACATAGTTGAGAGGTTTCATCAACTTTTGCATTACAACTTACAGTTGTAGCAATACCTTTTAACCAACTGGTAACTTTTTTGCTATCGCCCCAAGAATAAACTGGGTTAGTATCTACTATAATTAAAGTATCTACTTTACTATTTAATAAAGCAGCAAAATCTGAATCAATTCCTTGTTTGGTATTGTTTGCAGTACCAAAATCAATAGTTTTTCCATTTGCACCTAATGCTTCATTAATAGCATTAACAACAATTTGAATATTGGTATCGTTACTTCCACAAACTACTAGAGCTTCGCCATTTGCAGCTTTTAATGCTTTTGCAGCTTTTGTAATACCTGCAGCTAATTTCTTATCTGCAATATTTACAGAGCCTCCTGTAATAGCATTGTATAAACCTAAAACAACAGCACCAGTTTCACTTGGTCTGTGTAAAAATCTTTCATCGGCATTTGAGCCAGTTAAACTTGCCACAGTTTCAAAAGCAATGTGGCGACTCATATCAATATTTTTAGGATTGATTTTTTTACCCTTTGCATATTGTTTTGCAAAAGCAACAGGGCTAATCCATGTACCTAAAAAATCAGCACCAATACTAACAATAGCTTTTGCTTTATCGAATTGATAGGTTGGAATGATTTGCTTTCCGTAACAAATTTTGTTAGCATTTAAAATGCCACTGTAAGAAACTGCATCGTATTGAACATGTTTACTTCCAGGGTATTTTGCTAAAAATTGATTAATAACTTCTCGAGATGAAGGAGAACTTATTGTTGATGAAAGTACAACAACATTGCCTGTAATTTTTCCAGTTAATTCTTTATCTACTGCTTCAAATGTTGCTTCTTTACCATTGATGGTTGGAAAACGTAATCTTGCACCATCATATAAATCTAGCACACTAGCCTGAGCTCTTGCAGATGTACCACCTCCAGTTAAAGGACTTAATTCGTTACCTTCAATTTTAATTGGACGACCATCTCTAACTTTTGCAACTACACTTAAAGCATCTCCATCTTGAACATAAGTTGTTGCAAAGTATTGAGCAACCCCTGGTACAATTTCTTCTGGACGATTAGCAAATGGAATAGATTTTTTTATAGGTGTTTCGCAACTTGCAGCAATTGCAGCTGCTGCTGTAGTAAAACCTAAATATTTTAAGAAGTCTCTTCTAGGTGTATTAGCATCCATCAAAGCTCCATCTGCCTCAAAAGGCAAATCTTCTCTAAACTCATCTTTTGCTAATTTTTGATAAGCTTCTGTGTTGTTTAATTCTCCAAAACTTTGCCAATGTTTACTCATAATGACTATGATAATTCGATAATTTAAAATTCTTTTCTTACTTAATTAACCTTTAGTTAATTTTAGTAGTGACATTTTTGACACTCAGTACCACCAATTTTTTCAACAGTAATTCCTTTTGTGCTGTCTATTTTACCACTCTTTAATTCATCGTGATACTTTTCGTAAATACTATAAAATCCGTTTTCTTTAAATTGAACTTTTGTTTCTCTGTGGCAATTAATACACCAGCCCATACTTAAATCAGAGAATTGTTTCACTTCATCCATTTTTGTGATATCGCCATGGCAAGTCTGACATTGAACCTTACCAGCTTTGATATGTTGACTATGGTTGAAATATACATGATCTGGCAAGTTATGGATTTTAGTCCATGGAATTGGAGTTGCCTTAGAAGCATCCCAAGGTTCGCCAGGTGTATAATTTGCGTATTTGTATAATTTTTGAATTTCTGCAGTACCATTCACTTCTTCCCCTTCTTCAGTATACAATTTTGCAGTGCCTTTATATTCGTTAATGGTCATGTGGCAATTCATACAAACATTCACAGAAGGAATATTAGCATGTTTTCCATCTTGTGCACCACCATGACAATATAAGCAATTTACTTGATTGATGCCTGCATGTACTTTGTGTGAATAGAAAATGGGTTGAGTTGGAGCATAGTCTTTATTTCTTCCTAATCCTATGGCTCCTTTTGCAGTTAAGTATCCACCAACTATAACTAGAATAATAATTGTAAAAGCAATATAAGTTCTGTTTTTCCAGAAAGCAATTGGCTCAGGAGTAAGATGGCCTTCTTTATCGTCAGTCAATTTTTTAAGATTGCTATTTACTTGCATTAAAGTAAAAGCAACAATGGCTAAGATTAAAGTTAAAATACCATATAAAAGTGTACTATCTGATTCACTGTTCTTAACATCAGGATTATTTGGATTAGCAGCCACTGGTGGTTTCCAGTCTTTTACATAATCTAAAATGTCACCAATTTGTTTGTCATCTAAAACGCCATCAAACACGTTCATGGCACTTTTATTATAATCGTTATACACTTTTATTGCATAAGGATCATTAGTAGCTTTCATGTAAGCTTGGGTATTCTTAATCCAAGCTGTTAAATTTTTTCTATTGCCTTTCCATCTTTCCTCAACACCCTGAAGTGCAGGGCCTGTTAAGTTTTTATCAATGGCATGACAGGAAGCACAATTCTTCATGAAAAGTGTTTTTCCATCATCGGCTGCTAATACGTTCTTGCTGAAACAAAATGATAAAACAAATAAAATGCTTGCAAGTATGGTTCTATTAAATCTGTAATGAAACTTCATATTCACTATCTGTGGTTCTTGTTGTGGATAAATTCCTAAACGCCGGCAAAAATATGACCTGCCGATGACATAAACACCATGTTAAAAAAGTTTTTTTAAGAAATATTTTTTCTTTTTTAGAAAAAAAATAAAAAACGCAATAATAACAAGGGTTGTATTTAATTTGCACACTTTTAATATTTTTATTTTGAGCAACTTTATTTTAAAATTGAAGCATAAATGGAAGGTAAATTGGCTTCAGTTTACATTAATCATTACAACATTCGCTTTAGGTGGTAGCTCTTGTGGATATCTGGGCAGAAAAATACTCAATTTTACATCACTTGAAAAAGGTTTGCTCTATTATATCATATATATTTTATTAATGACCCTACTTTGGCCTTTCTGTGTGTTGTTTATCAGCATCTTTTTAGGACAGTACCGTTTTTTTAAAGATTATATTCAAAAAATAAGCAAGAGAATGTTTGGCAGTAGCAAAGGCTAACATTACTAACTAACATAATTAAACTATGCAAAAACAAATTATATGTATTGGTGCTGCGTTAGTAGACGAATTATACTCAGCTTCAGCACCCATGCTTTTAGCTACTACTAATGATGCAACAGTTCATAGAAGCGCAGGTGGGGTAAGTAGAAATATTGCTCACCAATTGGCATTATTAGGTTTACCTATACAACTTATTAGTGTTTTTGGAAATGATGGTGAAGGAGATTGGTTGAAAACTATTTGTGATTATACCAATATTAAGCTAGATGCTTCCATTACCACAAATTCATTAACTGGAAAATATACCGGCATTTTAAACCATGATGGTTCTTTATTTACGGCATTAATCACAAATGCCGAATTAGATTTAATTACACCTCAACACCTACAACATCATAAAAATATTTTACTCACTGCATCTTTTATTATTGCAGATGCTAATATTAGTTTAGTTGCCATTGAATGGTTGGCTAATTTTTGTGGTAATAATCAAATTCCATTAATCATTGAGCCAGTTTCTGTACCCCCTGCAGCAAAACTTTCTAACATGAACTTAAATGGAGTGTATATGCTAACCCCAAATGAAGATGAACTACCTGCATTAACTACAGAAATGCAAAATGCCACAGTTCACGAACGAGCAGCATCTTTATTAGAAAGAGGTGCACAAAAAGTTTGGTTGCATAATGGAGCTAATGGTAGTATGCTTTTTACTAAAGAAAAAACTTTTACACTTGAAGCTCCTAAAGTGAAAGAAATAAAAGATTGTACAGGTGCAGGCGATGGCTCTTTATCTGGATTTATTTTGGCTCAATATTTAAATAAATCAGATGAAGAAAGTTTAAAAATTGCACATACTTTATCTGCTGAAATTTTACAAATGAATGGAGCCATTGCTACTCACATGAAGCAAGAAGATTTATTACAATTGGTAAGCAAGTATTACCCTAATTAATATTGATTTTATAGTTAGCAGTAAACTCGATTGTTGTATTAGGTTCTAAAGAAATTAAACCCATTTTATTATTAAATGCATCTGGTGTTGCACTGAGATTTTCAATTGCAATGCTTTGTCTGTGTGGTGCTGTATAAATTTGTAAGTAAGGATAATTTTGGTTAGATGATATTTCGAGTGCTAATTTTTTCCCTTTTAAAATACAATTTGGTTCAACATTATTTTTTAGTTGAAAACAATTATCTAGTTCAATATTTTGTAACAATATTGGTTTAAGAAATCTTTCATCAACAACAATTTTTCCAGTCGGAATAAGAGTTTCATCAAATTCTACTTGTTGATTAGAGTTAATTTGAAAAGTACATGCATCAACTGATACATCCATTTTAAAATATGGATGCCAACCATCACAAATAGGAATTGCAAATTCGTTATGATGCTCAATAGTAGTTGTTACAGATAAATTATTATGTTGAGTTAATTTCCAAACTACAGTTGATGAAAAAGGAAAAGGATAGCCTTTATCTTCTCCTTTATAATCATACTTTAACTCTACCAAAGCACTATCATCATTAGCTTCAGATGAAATGATTTCATAAACTCCATTGTAAATTATTCCATGAATTGCATGCTCTCCTAAATAAAATTTTTCAATGGTATAACTTGAATTGTTGAAATTAAATTTCCCTTCATGTAATCTGCATACAAAAGGACTAAGCTTACAACTTTTAAACCAAGCTTCTTTTGGGTTAATGGCTTCATCTAAATTTTCATACCCATCAATTACATTAAAAAAATCACCATCAACATTACAAATAAATTTGTTCAGCATTGCACCAAATGAAAATACTTCAACTAAAGTATTTGTAGAATTGTCTTTCAGCTCAATAATAGGATGTTTTTTTGTTGTATTGATGTTGATTGAAAACATGAATAAAATTTGAATCACAATATTAATATGATTTAACTAGTTTGTGTTTTATTAATTTTGTTGAATATTTACAAATAGCACATGAGTTCATTAAAAAAAATTGCCATCATTCCTGCACGTTATGCTGCTACTAGATTTCCCGCAAAGCTGATGCAAATGCTTGGCGACAAAACTGTCATTCGACATACTTACGATAACACCATTTCGACTGGTTTGTTTAATGATGTTTTTGTAGCTACTGATAGTGAAATTATTTATAATGAAATTACCAATCATGGAGGTAAAGCTATTATGAGTAAAAAAAATCATGAAAGTGGCAGCGATAGAATTGCTGAAGCAGCTGCTGATTTAGATGTTGATATTATTGTTAATGTTCAAGGCGATGAACCTTTTGTAAAACGTGAACCGCTTGAAAAATTATTAGAAACTTTTAGTGACTCAAATGTTCAAGTATCAAGCTTAATGCAGGTTTTAACAGATGTAACATTAATTGCAGATTCTAATTATGTAAAAGTTGCAGTTGATAAAAATATGAATGCTTTAATGTTTAGCAGAAGTGTGATTCCTTATTTAAGAGACACAACCATTACACCAGTTTATTATGAACATATTGGTGTGTACGCATTTAAAAAACAAGCCTTGCTTAATTTCACTAATTGGCCAATGACGCCTTTAGAAGCTGCTGAAAAAATTGAATGTTTGCGTTATTTAGAAAATGGAGTTGGAATAAAAATGGTGGTTACAGATTATATGGGTGTTGAAATTGATACTCCTGAAGATTTAATTAAAGCTGAGCAATTTTTGTAACTCAAGATTTGACAACTTTTCAAAAATTGTCAAATCTGAAATTTTTCTGCAGCCTCATCAACTTATAATACTTCACCATTGTATTATAAGCAACAGTCCATGCAATAAAAAAACCATCAGCACCATCTAAAAAACCTAGCTTTAAAAAATAGCCTGATTTAAAAGCTATAATGGGATTAAAAAATAATTTAAACCAACTACTTCTTTTACCTTGCTCAAACATAGCTTGGGCTTGAATGGTAGTAAATTTATTTTGCTGTGTTAATACTTCTTCAACAGTATAATAACTGTAATGATGAATATCTCCTTTTAAAAATTTTATTGATCCTTTTTGTTTCAGTTCTAATTTATCGTGCGGGTTAACTCCTCCCCATTTACCTTTTTGTTGATTGATTAATCTAAGTTTACGATCAGGGTACCAAGTACCATGTTTAATCCATTTACCACAAAAATTAGTGCACCTGTTCATGGTATAAGCATCAGAAGAAAACCCTGATTGCTTTAATTTTTTGATAGATTGAATAAGTGTTTCACTTAAACACTCATCTGCATCTAAACACAATACATACTGATTTTTACAAAGCTCTAATGCATAATTTTTTTGTTCTATATAACCTAGAAATTTCTGACTAAAAAACTTTACGCCATATTGCTTACATATTTGTTCGGTATGGTCGGTTGAATAAGAATCGACTACTACAATTTCGTTAGCAATCTCTTTAATACTATCTAAACATCGGGCAATGTTTTTTTCTTCATTAAACGTAATAATAGCTACTGAAAGATTTTGCATTAAATAAATAATTCAACACAAATATAATTGAGTTTCTTTTTGAAGAATATTTTAAGAATAGAAAGGGTAATACTAGTTATACTTCTTCACTTTTTTGGTAAACCAAAAATCTCGGTAACTTATAGTTAACCCTATTTGTGTAATGTTTTCTTTTACTAACCCATTGTTTGTAGTACCTCTTCCTCCAATTTCTACATTGGCTTGTAAACCCAATCCACTTCTGTTAAGTTGTGTACCTGCACCTAAAGTTACTCCCCACTCTTTAAGTGGTTGGTCGTAAACATTTAAATACGATCGGTTAAAATAAAAGCCAAATTGCAAAAAACTTTGTTCGTAACTAGCTGTATTGCCTTGATTGTCTCTTACAATAATATTGTTGGTATATTGCATACCTGCACTAATTCTGCTACTGTTAGTTAAATAATAGTTAGAGCCTCTGTAATTTAATGCACTCCAGTTTTGAGCGTTATAATCTGCAACAAAAGTGTATTTGTTTTTTAATGTAGCAGCTATACCAATTGCACCCATTATTGGTAAAGCAGTATAGTTTTTTCTTCTTTCATTAACCTCTTTCAAAGTAGTATTTCCATCTGTTACTTTAAGCTGATAATCTGCATGCATATTGGTTTTAAGAGAACCTGTAGCACCAATAGAAACATTCCAATTTTTATTAACTTGTTTTTTGTACAATATACCTCCTTTAAAATATGGAGATGAAAGCACTACATTTCTATCGGTGGCTAAAACACTATCAGTTACAGCACTATATATAGTTTCTTTATCGTTATACTGACCAAATAAAACTGAAGACTGAACACCAATACTTAAGTTTTTTGCAATCATGTAGCTATTTGTAAAATACAATAAATTTCCACTTCCTGTTCCTTCATACTGAGCTTCTACATTAAATCCACCGCCCTGTATGGCTTTTAATCCTTTAAAAGAATAATTGGCATTACTAAATGGTAACATCCCAACACTTAAGCCCCATTTTGCTGTTGGCTTAATAGCAAACGACAATCTCTTAAACTGTAAATCGTTACTTTGATTAGCAGTACTATTGGTTATAGCACTTCCAGCAAAACCAACATTTTTGTACCTAATAGCTAAATCGAAATAAAAGGGATTACGAAAAGTAGGACTCTCTAAATAAGAAAACGATGCAGGGTTTCCTACAAAAAAATATCTATCATTACTTAATGCTACACCACCATGCCCTAAACCAGAGGTTCGATCAAAATAGCTTTTTTCAATATCGCCTAAGCCAATTATTGAATACGGTGAGCTAGTATTCTGTGCAAACATTTTTCCTAAGCAAAAACAAATAATTAGCGTTATGCCAAATTTCTTCATGGTATAATTTTATTTAACTGCTGCGTAAAATATTTGCAACTCAATTTTTCCTAAATTATTATTTCTATTACTTAGCACAATTCTCGAAAAAAAGTTTTCAATATCAGGAGAAGGTGGTATAAACAATAACCCTTCACCTGGAACTATATTTGTATTTCGCAAAACTTCTTTTACATATTCTGTTAAGTCGTATTGGTATTGTGTTTTTTCGCCTAAAAAATAGTCAACGTTTAATAACCCATATTGAATTGCCAATGACCCATTAGTGTTTACATATGCCAAGTCGTTCCCAATTGTATTATTTGAATTGGTGTAAGAAAGCCTCATTAATGGTGGCAAATAGTAAGTTGTATTATACGTATTTTTAACTGGAGAAATAATTAATGCAGCTTTTAATACTTTAGCAAAATTTGGTACTTTCAACAAATTTTTTAATGTAGGAAAAGTCATTTTTATCATACTTCCTGTTGCAGTTTGGCCATATGCTGCATTACCAGTAAGAGAAGAATGAATGACTTTGTTATTAGGCCCTAAATTTTGAATAGCTCCAGTTCTGTTAATGCTAATATTATTAAACTGATGAAATTTATTAGCTAAAGAAAAATCAACACTTTTGTTTTGGGTTATAAGGTCTTGCTTTTTATAGTATAATCTAACCGTAACCAAATCAGAAAAGCCTACAATCATTTGTGCATTACTATTTGAGCTTATTCTCATGCCTTTAAAATAGGTTAAAAAAGCAGCAGCAGACCTCATTGTTTTGTCTGTAGGACTTTTTAATCTATTTAAAAAATCGTTTCCTAATGCATCTGGCAATCTAATTTCGATTGGCGATCCATTCAATGGACGAACCATAACATCTTTACTTACCAACTGAGTTGGTTTTGCATTAAAACTTGAAGTGTTGTAAAAGAAAAATTGATTTTCTGGCAAGTGAATTGAATCTTCTAACTCCTGAATAGTAATATTTAATGGTTTTGTTGAATCGCCATAATAACTATTTAATGCGGGTTTAAGAATAATGGTAATTGAATCGAAAGTGGTATTGCTGTACTGATCAATATATGCAGGAGGTATAATCTCGAAAAAAGATTTGGTAATTACTCTACCAAATAGAGGATCGGTGTATTCGCCTACTAAAATATTTCCTCTGTTTGAAGTTGGAAATGAATCTCTATAAACAGTAGATAGATCTACACTAAAACTATCTGTTTTAAAAATTTGAGTAACGCTATTATCTAAGAAATCTTCTCCAAATTTAATATCAGCTTTTTTGCAAGAAGTTGAAAATAACAATGTACTTAAAACCACCAAAGCCAGAGAAAAAGATATAATATTTTTTTTCATACTTTACAGTCTAGTGCTAAACCCAATACAAGCTATTGGGCAGCAAATATACAAGTTAGAAATTGGGTTGCTAAAGGCAAAATCATTTTATAAAAGTTTTAACGTCTGATAAACAACACACTACTATTTTTGCGGTCTTTACTTAAAGAGTGTTGTATAAAAACAGCAACACCATAAGCTAACAAAAATCACAGAAAATTATACAAAATGAAGCATTTAAAAAACTTAGTAATTATTGCTACAAGTTTTATTTTAATTGGTGTTGCTTGTACTTCAACTACAGATACACCTACTAGTTTAATTGGTAATTGGATGAAACGTTCTGCATTTGATGGAAATGGAAGAGCTGGTGCAGTTAGTTTTGTTATTGGAGATACCGCATACGTTGGTACTGGCTTTGATGGTACTATTCGATATAGCGATTTTTGGGCTTACAACCCAACCAATGATGCTTGGAGCCAAAGAGCCATTATGCCATCAGCAGCTATTAAAAGAAATTCAGCTGCAGCTTTTGCAGCAGGTGGAAAAGGGTATGTAACTACAGGTTACGATGGTGTTAACAGATTACAAGATACTTGGGAGTTTAATCCTGCAACTAATACATGGGCTCAAAAAGCTAATTTACCAGATCCACCTAACTCAACTGCTGGAAGTGGTGCACGTTATGGTGCTGTAGGTTTTGGCATTGGAACCAAAGGATATATTTGTAGTGGATACACAGGTACTCATACTAAAGATTTATGGGAATATAACCCTGCAACAGATTCGTGGACTGCAAAAGCTAGCATGAACACTTCAGATAAAAGAACAGGTGCTGTTGCATTTGTTTATAACAATCAAGCATACATTGTAACAGGAACCAATAATGGAACAGTGGTTACAGAAATGGCAATGTATGATCCTGCAACAGATAAATGGACTAAAAAAAGAGATATTGCTAACTTAAGTAGTGAAGCTTATGACGATGCTTATATTAGTATTGTTAGAGGTAATGCAGTTGCTTTTGTTATTGGAGATAAAGGATACTTAGCTACTGGCGATAATGGTGCTAACGTAAGAAACACTTGGGAATATAATTTTGCAACTGATACTTGGGTTGAAAAAACAGGTTTTGAAAGAAGTGATAGAAGCTCAGCCACAGGTTTCGCTGTTAAAGGCAGGGGTTTTGTTACTTTAGGCAGAAACTCAACTTTTTACTTTGATAATTTAGATGAGTTTAAACCAGCAGATACATTTAATGCAAACGATTAAAAAAAATTGGGTGTATGCATTATTAGGTTTTGCTATTCTACTTTTTATTGTTAGAAAAGTAATTCCTCAAAATGAAAACATTCAAGTTAAAACTTTTCAAACAACAAGTGGTTGGGGTTATGATATTATTAAAGATGATAAAATTTATATTCATCAAGAAATCATTCCAGCAGTAGAAGGATTTAAAAGTTTTAGCTCAAAAAAAGAAGCAGAAAAGGTTGGTAATCTCGTTCTTCAAAAAATAAAAAATAAAGAAGGTGGAGGTTTACCTCAAGTTACAGTTGAAGAAATTGATAGCTTACAAATAAAGAAATAACAAAAATCCCGAGGCTAAAACTTCGGGATTATTTATTTGAATGTGTTTCAAATTTTTTCTTCTTAAAAAGAATTACATTTACCCATTAAATATTTTACTATGGCACTCATGATATTGGGCTTATTATTCTTCGTTTTTTCATTTGCTTTAAAAAATTTGAAAGACCCCTTACCAAAAATTGGAGTGGGTTTAAAAATATTTGGATTAGTAATTGTGATCATTGGGTTTTTATCAGCTACCATTGTTCAAATTAATGCAGGACAAGTTGGTGTTAAAACTCTATTTGGTGAAGTACAAACTGATGTTGTTACAAGTGGTTTAAATGTAGTAAACCCTTTAGTTGATGTGGTTCGATTTGACACTAAAACTCAAAATTATACCATGAGTGGTGTTCATGATGAAGGTGATAAAGCTGGCGATGATGCCATTAAAGTTTTAACAGAAGATGGATTAGAAGTAATAATTGATTTATCAGTTTTATATAGAATTATACCAGGAGATGCTCCTAAAATTGTAAGAGAAATTGGTATAGATTATAGAGATAAAATTGTACGCCCTGTAACCAGAACAAGAATAAGAGACAACGCTGTTTTCTATAATGCTATTGATTTGTATAGCAATAAAAGAGATGAGTTTCAAACAAGAATTTTTAAAACTATTGAAACCGATTTTAAAACAAGAGGCTTAGTTCTTGAACAATTATTGGTAAGAAATATTACATTGCCGAATACGGTTAAAGTGGCTATTGAAGAAAAAATAAAAGCTGAACAAGAAGCTCAGAAAATGACTTTCGTTTTATCTAAAGAAAAACAGGAAGCTGAAAGAAAAAGAGTAGAAGCACAAGGTATTGCAGATTATCAAAGAATTATTAATACAGGTTTAACTAGTAATCAATTGCAGTACGAACAAATTAAAGCATTAAAAGAAATTGCACTTTCGCCTAATTCAAAAGTGATCATTATGGGCAATGAAAAAAATCCTGTAATTATTGGAGGAAATAAATAAACCTTCTACGTCATTTCGAAATTCTTGCTGAGAAATCTTATACTTAATCAACAGATTTCTCGTTCGTTCCTCACTCGAAATGACGTAATTCGTAATTCTAAATTCTTAATTCCTCAACGGCTTACCTGTCTTTAATACACTTTGAATTCGTTCTAAAGTTTTTCTTTCACCACAGAGTGATAAAAATGCTTCTCTTTCTAAATCTAATAAATATTGTTCAGTTACATTTTGTGCTTCACTTAAATCGCCACCACACATTACATAAGCTAATTTTTTTGCAACCAATGCATCATGGTCAGTTGCATATTTTCCTCTCCACATACCATTGATGCCAGCATATAAAGCACCTAGTGCACTTCTTCCTAAAACCTTTACATCAGTTCTTTGATGTGGCATGGTATAACCAGCATCAAAAATTTCAATAACTGATTTTTTAGCTTCTGCAATTCTACGAGATTGATTCATCACTACTTCATCAATTCCATTTCTTAAAATTCCTAATTCAAACCCTTCAAATGCAGATGTAGCAACCTTTGCAGTGGCTATTGCAAAAAATCTATCTTTTAAAGTATTGGTTTCTGGTTCATCTTTATGTAAATCATCGCTTGCTCTTAAAACAAATTCTTTTGTTCCACCACCACCAGGAATTAAACCAACTCCTAGTTCTACTAAACCAATATAAGTTTCAGCAGCAGCACAAATTTTATCTGCATGCAAATTCATTTCACAACCACCACCAAGAGTTAAACCATGTGGTGCTGTTACAACAGGAACTGAAGAATATCTACATCGCATCATAGTGTTTTGAAACATTCTAATGGCCATATCTAACTCATCGTATTCTTGTTCAATAGCAAACATAAAAATCATACCAACATTGGCTCCTGCACTAAAATTGGCTCCTTCATTGGCTATTACTAATCCTTTGAATTTTTCTTCTGCAATAGAAATTGATTTGTTTACAGCTTCTAAAACTTCTCCACCAATCGTATTCATTTTAGTGTTCCATTCTAACCCTGCAACACCATCTCCAATATCGTATAAAGTACAAGCAGCATTTTTCCAAACAATTTTATCAGCATTATTTTTTAAAACTAAAAATGCATCAGCACCTGGTAGGTTTTTGTAAGATGTTGTAGCCACATCATAATACATTTTCTTGCCATTTTCTATTTTATAGAATGATGTAAATCCTTTGGCCAACATTTCATCAATCCATGTAGCAACCTTAATACCATTGGCTTTCATGGCTTCAACAGTTTTGGCTACGCCTAATACATCCCAAGTTTCAAAAGCTCCAATTTCCCAACCAAAGCCAGCTATCATGGCATCATCTACTCTATAAATTTCATCACTGATTTCAGGAATACGATGTGAGATATATGAAAATAATGAATGATGAAAAGCACGATAAAAATCACCAGCCTTATCTTTTCCAGCACTTAATGCTTTAATTCTTGCTTTTAAATCCTCAATAGGTTTTGCAGTTTCAAGAGTTGCAAACTTTGGTTTTTTACGAGGCTGATATTCCATCGTTTTCAAATCCAAAGTAAGAATTTCTTTACCAGCATCAGACTTAATTTTCTTGAAAAACCCTTGTCCTGTTTTATCGCCCAACCAATTATTTTCTACTACTTTTTCTAGCCATGAAGGAATATGAAAAATTTCAATTGCTTCATCAGTTTTACAGTTATCAGCTACACCTTTTGCAACTTTTACTAATGTTTCAATACCTACAACATCACCAGTTCTGAATGTTGCAGATTTTGGTCTGCCAATAATTGGACCAGTTAAAGCATCAACTTCGTCAATAGATAAATCTAATTTTTCCATGATGTGAAAAATACTCATGATGCTGAATACCCCAATTCTATTAGCAATGAAAGCAGGTGTGTCTTTACATAACACTGTTGTCTTTCCTAAAAACACATCACCATAATGCATTAAAAAGTCAACGATGCTTGGATCTGTATCTGGAGTTGGAATAATTTCTAATAGCCGTAAATATCTTGGTGGATTAAAAAAGTGAGTGCCACAAAAATGCTTTTTAAAATCTTCACTTCTTCCTTGTGCTAATAAATGAATTGGAATACCTGAAGTGTTTGATGTGATGAGAGTACCTGGCTTTCTAAATTGCTCAACTTGTTCATATACCTGATGTTTTATATCTAATCTTTCAATTACCACTTCAATAATCCAATCGCAAGTTGCAATGCCTTTCATATCATCTACAAAATTTCCTGTAGCAATATTTTTTACTACATCTTTTGTAAACACAGGACTAGGATTACTTTTTACAGCAGCAGTTAATGCATCATTTACAATTTTATTTTTTTGTGCTTTAGGAGCATCAGAAGGCAAATCTTTAGGTTGAATATCTAGCAATAAAACTTTTACCCCAATACCTGCAAAATGACAAGCAATTCTGCTGCCCATTACACCACTACCTAATACTGCTACTTTTTTTATACTTCTGTTCATACTAATATTTTTTTAATATTTATTCTCTCGCCGATCACGGAGATTTCGCTGAAAAAATTTATTTTTTTAATCATTTTTAATTAATACAGCTTCTGCGACTTCGAACGATTCTGCGAGAATATATACTTTATCCATTTGATGTTTCAATTTATTTCTCTCACGGAAAATAGAGAATTCGCTGAAGTTTTTTCTGCGACTTCGAACGATTCTGCGAGAATATTTTATAAATTATTTACTATTCTAAATATCGATTCTCTATCTTTCAAATGCGTTGAATTAAAATTCACAAGAAAACCAATCTTCAACTCACTTAATTTTAAATAGGTTAACAATTGTTTTTTATGAACATCTTCAATTGCTTTTACAGATTTAATTTCTATAATCACTTTATGTTCAACAATAATATCTAACCTAAATCCTAATTCTAAAAAAGCATCTTTATAAGAAACCGGCAATACAACTTGACTTTTAGCCTTAAGGCCCTGCAATTCAAACTCTCTCATCAAAGCCATTTCGTAAACACTTTCAAGGAGTCCAGGACCAAGTTCTTTATGTACTTCAAAAAAAGCTCCACGAATTTTATAAGTTAAATCGTCAAGTTCCATCTTGATAGATTAATATTTCTCTCATAACAAAAATAAATAAAATATTAGTTAGCTATGCAACTATTTTTATTTATTTTATAATCAAGTTAGATTATTCGAATAAAAAAATCTTTTATCACTTTGTTGCACTATTCTGAGAGATGATAATTAAGTATTTCGATTGCTGAATTGTTGTTACACAACGAGGGATTGGGCAATCTCAGCACCCAGTTTTGCATTGTTCTTTATCAAAGCAATATTGGCTGATAAGCTTTCACCAGATGTTTCTTGTGCAATAAATTGTAGAATAAAAGGGGTAACATCTTTTCCTTTTATATTTTTTTCATCTGCTGTTTTTAATGCTTGCTGAATATATTTTTCCATTTCATAAGCAGGAACTTCAAACTCTTTTGGAATTGGATTTGCAATTAATGCAGAACCGGTTAACCCCAATTTCCATTTTACTTCTAACATGTGGGCGATTTCTTGAGGAGTGTTTAACGATAGTGGACTTTTAAACAAACTTTCTCTTGAATAAAAACTAGGGAAAATTTCCTGTCCATATGTAACAACAGGTATGCCAAGTGTTTCTAAATATTCTAAAGTTAATCCAATGTCTAATATAGATTTAATGCCTGCAGATACAATAGCCACTGAAGTATTACTCATTTCTGTTATATCTGCTGATATATCCATTGTTTTTTCTGCACCTCTATGAACTCCTCCTATTCCACCAGTAACAAAAACTTTAATACCAACCATTGAAGCAATTCTCATAGTTGCTGCAACGGTTGTAGCTCCATAAAGTTTTTGACTAATTACATAAGGCATGTCTCTCAGACTTACTTTCCAAACATTTTTTTCTTTACCAAATGTTTCAATTTGCTCTTCTGATAATCCAATACAGCAAGATCCATTAATGATAGCAATTGTAGCAGGAACAGCAGCAAAATCTTTAACAATTTGTTCAACGGCTAATGCTGTTTCAACATTTTTAGGGTATGGCATGCCATGAGAAATAATAGTGCTTTCTAAAGCCACTATAGGCATATTATTATCTAATGCCTTTTGTACTTGTGGATGTATTTTGAGAAAAGATTGCATGTTTTTTAATTGCCGTAAACACTTAAAAATTTAATTCGCATAATCTTTAATTGTTCCCACGTATAATTATTATCACTTAACTCTTTTAATGCAATATCGAGCGAAGAGGTTTCGCAACTTTTAAAGTATTCAATAATTTCTTCTTGGTCATATTCATCTAACCAATCATCTATTGCATAATCTAAACCAAGCTTAGTTCCACTAGCTGCAATAGTTTCCATTTCTTCTAATAACTCATTCAAAGAAAATCCTTTATTTTTTGCAATGGTTTCAAGTGGAATTTTCTTATCAATATTTTGAATGATATAAATTTTATTGCTGCTTTTATTTGCCACCGATTTCATTACAAAATCATCTGGTTTTTCAATATCGTTCTCTTCTACATATGTTGCAATAAGTTCTATGAAAGGTTTTCCATATTTTAATGCTTTGCCCTTACTTACTCCTTGGCATTTTTCTAGTTCTGCTAAAGAAGTTGGGTACATTGTACTCATGTCTTGTAATGAGTTTTCTAAGAAAATAACAAATGGAGGTAACCCTTTTTTCTTGGCTTCTTTTTGACGAAGGTCTTTCAGCATTTCAAACAAGCGTTCATCACTTGCTGCAGTAGTAGTTTCTTTTGTTTCACTTTCATAATCATCATCATCGTCTAAATCTTCAAAAATAGTATTGATAACAATTTTGAAAGAAGTTGGTTTTTTAAGATAAGATTCTCCTTTTTCAGTAAACTTAATTAAACCATACTCTTCTATATCTTTTCTAATCAAATCTTCTAATAGCATTTGACGAATTAGACTGTTCCAATAATGCATTTCTTGATTATTCTTGCCAATGCCAAACTCAGCAAGCTTTTCATGACGGAACATGGTTACTTGAGGGGTTAATCTTCCCATAAGTACGTTAACCATATATTCAGCTGGGAATCTTTCATCTAAAGCTCTAATAACTTTCATTACTTTAACTACATCTTCCTTAGCCTCAATTTTTTCTTTTGGATTTTTGCAATTATCGCAGTTGCCACAATTTTTCTCGCCCCATTCTTCTCCAAAATAATGTAAGAGAATCTTTCTTCTACAAACACTGCTTTCACAATAAGCTACGGTTTCATTAATTAGCTGAGTAGTAACCTCGCGTTCACTTAAAGGCTTATCTCTCATTAAATGTTCAAGCTTATGAACATCTTTATGCGAATAGTAAAGCACACAAATTCCTTCTAAGCCATCACGACCAGCTCTACCAGTTTCTTGATAATAATTTTCAATAGATTTAGGAATATTATAGTGAATTACAAAACGAATATCGGGTTTGTCAATACCCATTCCAAAAGCAATAGTAGCAACAATTACCTGAACATCTTCGTTTAGAAATTTATCTTGGCGATCTGCTCTTAATTTTTGATCTAATCCTGCATGATACGCAACTGCTTTAATATTATTAGCCACTAAAATTTCAGCCAACTCTTCTGTAGTTCTTCGATTTAAAGTGTAAATAATTCCACTTTTACCTTTATGAGAAGTGATGAATTTTACAATATGTTTAATAGTTTGATCTTTTTTAATCTTCGGTTGAATTTCATAAAAAAGATTACCCCGATTGAATGAAGAAATGAAAATATTAGGTTTACGCAATCCTAAATTTCTTACAATATCACTTTGAACTTTAGGTGTTGCTGTTGCAGTTAGTGCAATTACTGGAATGGTTGGACTAATCATGTCCATCATTTCTCTTAATCGTCTATATTCTGGTCTAAAATCATGACCCCACTCACTTATACAGTGAGCTTCATCAACAGCAAAAAACGAAATATTTAAATCAGCAAAAAAATCAATATTCTCTTGTTTAGTTAAAGTTTCGGGTGCCACATATAGCAATTTAGTTTTACCAGTGGTTAAATCATCCTTAACTAATTTAATTTGTGTTTTATTGAGAGATGAGTTCAGAAAATGTGCTACATCATCTTTTTCACTATAGCCTCTTACCAAATCAACTTGATTTTTCATTAGTGCAATTAGTGGAGAAACAATAATTGCAACACCAGGGGTAATCATTGCTGGAAGCTGATAACATAAGCTTTTACCACCACCTGTTGGCATAATTACAAAAGTATCATGACCACTTAGCAAGCTTTTAATAGATTCTTCTTGTTTGCCTTTAAACTCTTTAAAACCAAAATATTTTTGCAACCCCTTATGAATATCCATAACAGGATGCAAAGGCTGAACATTTTCGAGAGCTGCTGCAGTTAGCTTTGGACTAGTTCTTTTTTTTGTTGGCTTTTTTACTACTACTTTTTTTGATGATGATATCATTTTTTAATTCAAACTATTTTGCTACATAATCGTTTCAAAAAATCAAGTTACCTTTTTTTTGGTAATTGCAGATAAAAAATTATCTATACTATGATTTTAAGTAGTGCTAAATATAACACTATATTTTTAAGGGCGTCGAAGATAAGTTAAACTTCTAAGCACTTTTGTCAATTGTAATATTTTTAACAGGATTTGCTGTTTAAGGCATTGCATTGCTAAATTTGCAATATTCATGCAAAATAAAATTATTCATTCAGCAAAGAAAACGATTGAATTAGAAGCACAATCAATTCAAGAATTAAGTAACTTAATTGACGATCAATTTGTTCGTGCTGTTGAAACCATACATCAAAGTAAGGGTAGATTAATAATTAGCGGAATAGGCAAAAGTGCTATTGTAGGTCAAAAAATAGTTTCAACATTTAATTCTACAGGTACACCTGCATTATTTATGCATGCTGCTGATGCCATTCATGGAGATTTGGGAATGGTTCAAAAAGATGATGTGGTTTTAATTATTAGCAAAAGTGGTGAAAGCCCTGAAATTAAACTATTAATTCCGCTCATTAAAAATTTTGGAAATATAACAATTGCCATTACAGGCAATTTATCTGGTTACCTAGCGAATCATGTTGATATGATTTTGAATACAACTGTTAGCCAAGAAGCTTGTCCAAATAATTTAGCACCAACTACCAGTACCACTGCACAAATGGTTATGGGCGATGCACTTGCAGTTGCATTGATGGAACTTAATGGGTTTAAACCATCTGATTTTGCAAAATATCATCCTGGAGGAAACTTAGGTAAGCGATTGTATTTAAGAGTAGAAGATTTGTATAACAAATCTTATGTTCCTAAAGTATTAGAAAATGCAACTCTAAAAGAAATTGTAATTGAAATTACCAAAAGCAAATTAGGAGCAACAGCAGTTGTTGATGAAAATAATCATATTAAGGGAATTATTACTGATGGAGATTTAAGAAGAATGTTAGAAAAGAATTTATTGAATAATAGTGTTATTGCAAAAGACATTTGCTCAGTTAATCCAAAACAAATTGAAGCTACAAGCCTTGCTGTAAAAGCATTAGAGCAAATGAGAAATTTTGATATTAGTCAACTTTTAGTAGTTAATGACAATAAATATTTAGGAATTGTACAACTACACGATTTAATTAGGGAAGGAATTGTATAAACTATTGATCTAATAAAAAGCAATAGACTTCTTTAGGGCCATGAACGCCCACAACCAAAGTTTTTTCAATATCAGCAGTTCTACTAGGGCCAGTTGCAAGGGTAATAATTGATGGTAAATTATTTTCGTACTTAGTTTTTACTAGTAGCAAACTGCCAGAAATATCATATACCAATTGATTAGTAAATGCAATGCAAATATGAATGGGTGCATACACACTTGCTGCTCTTCCACTTTCATTATTACTTAATAAAACTATACTGCCAGTTCTTGCAATTAAATTTTCACAGCTAGTAATAGAAGCATTACAATCACTCAGTTCTATGGAATCATTAAAACTATTGAACCCTGCATTGATTAATAATTCTCTTATTGATTTTTCTTTACAATAAATATCTTTCCATCCTCTAGAAGTTAATAGAGTATTCAATTGCTCTACTAATTCACTAATATTTTCACAAAAAGAAAATCGGCCTTGCAACTTGCTAAAATTTTCTGCAAATTCAACTTCTAATTCACTTTTTGAAGGCTGAAAAATTGGAGTTGTAGTAATTCTATCTTCAAAAGGAACAGGCACTGGTTTATGAAGTGCCTGCCTAATTTTACTTAATATATTTTCTCTTGCTTGCAATTAATCTTCTTTAGTTTCTGAATCAACTATTGTTTCTGCTGAATCAGATATTGCAGGAATAATGTTTTCTTTAGGAACATCGGTAATTTCTGTTTCAACTTCTAAAATCTTTTTTTCTTCAAAAGGTCTTTCTCCTATTAACTCTACAACATCAGATTTATGTAAAACTTCTTTTTCTAATAATGCTTTAGCAATAATTTCAACTTCGTTTTTCTTTTCTCTTAAAAGCTTTTTAGTTGTTTCATATGCTTCTTCAATAATTTTCCTAACTTCCTCATCAATAATTTTTCCAGTCTCTTCACTAAATGGTTTTGTAAACGTACTTTCTTGAGAAGGATCGTAGAAACTAACATTTCCTAATTTAGCATTCATGCCATACACAGTTACCATGCTATAAGCAATCTTGGTAATTTGTTGCAAATCGTTACTAGCACCTGTTGATATTTTTCCAAAAATAATTTCCTCAGCTGCTCGTCCTCCTAAAGTCATACAAATTTGATCCATCAACTGTTGAATATCGTACAAGTATTGTTCTTTTGGAGTGTATTGAGCATAGCCTAAAGCTGCTGTACCTCTTGGTACTATAGTTACTTTTAATAATGGATTAGCATGTTCTAAGAACCATCCACAAACTGCATGTCCTGCTTCGTGATAAGCAATAATTTCTTTTTCGTGAGGTGCTATGATTTTGTTTTTCTTTTCTAACCCACCAATTACTCTATCAATAGCATCTTGAAAATCCTTCATATCAACACCAGTCTTATTATTACGAGCTGCAATTAAAGCAGCTTCGTTACAAACGTTTGCAATATCTGCACCAGCAAAACCTGGAGTTTGTTCTGCTAACTTATGAATATCTAAATTTTCAGAAACTTTTATTGGCCCTAAATGCACTTTAAAGATAGCTTCTCTTCCTTTTACATCTGGTCTATCAATACTAATTTGACGATCGAATCTTCCTGGTCGTAACAAAGCAGAATCTAAAACATCTGGTCGGTTAGTTGCTGCCAAAATAATTATTCCACTATCGCCACCAAAACCATCCATTTCAACTAATAATTGGTTTAAAGTATTTTCTCTTTCATCGTTACTCATCACAGCATTTTTACCTCTAGCTCTACCTATAGCATCAATCTCATCAATAAAAATAATACATGGTGCTTTTTCACGTGCTTGTTTAAATAAATCACGAACTCTGCTTGCACCAACACCAACAAACATTTCAACAAAATCGCTACCACTTAAACTAAAGAATGGCACTTGTGCTTCGCCAGCCATTGCTTTGGCCAATAAGGTTTTACCAGTTCCTGGAGGACCTATTAACAATGCACCTTTAGGTATTTTACCACCAAGTGCAGTATATTTTTGAGGTGTTTTTAAAAAGTCAACAATTTCCATAACCTCAACCTTAGCTTCATCTAAACCTGCTACATCAGAGAATGTAATGTTTACTTTAGTTCCCTTATCGAATAAAGTTGCTTTTGATTTTCCAATATTGAAAATACCACCTGCTCCACCACCTGATGCTCCTCCTCCCATTTTTCTCATCAATAAAATCATGGCACCAACCATAATGATTATTGAAATTAATGATGTGCTGAAAGGGCCAAAAAATTCTGGGTCAGTAACAACTATTATTCTTGGAGTAGATAAATTATTTTCTTTACAAAAAGTTTCTAATTGTTCTTTATAAACTTTTGCATCGCCAATTTCGTATTGAAATAATGCTACATCTTTAACTTTATCGGGTACATATTTTGTTTTAAACCTCTTTTCATAATAAGGTTTTGTTATACTATCTTTTTTAATAAAAATACGAACTACATCTTTAACTTTTACTACTTCAATTTTATCAATATCGCCTTGCAAAAGCATGTTTTGCTTTACTTCTTGTTCACTGAGTTTAGCTAATTCTGGTTTTAGCCCACCACCTAAAAATGTAGAGCCTAATAAGGCAGCCAATATGATTACATATACCCAATAAATATTGAATTTAGGGCCTTTGCGTTTAGGTTTATCCTCGAACATTTTATCCTGAAGTGGTTTTTTTCGTTTTAATTTATCTTGTTCAGCAGTTTTATTTGAAGCCTCTTGTTCTTGCTGATGATTTTTTTCTTGATCTTTTTCGTCGGTCATAATTTTTTGCTCTTAATATTTTTTATAAGTTGTGATGTGTTGCAACTGCATCGCTCCACATATCTTCTAATTTATAAAACTGCCTTGTTGTGTTGTGCATTAGATGTATAACTACATTTACATAATCTAACAAAATCCATTGTCCACCTTGTTGTCCTTCTTTTTTGAAAACTCTTTCGTTACAAATTTCTACTAATTGATGTTCTATATGATCTGCAATGGCTTTTAATTGAATATGATTATTAGCAGAACAAACAATAAAGAAATCGGAAACAGACTCTGGTATTCTTCTTAAATCTAAACTTATAATATCCTCACCTTTTTTATCTTGAATAGATTGTATAATTGTTTTAAATAACTTAGAATTTTTTGTGAGTTTTTTTGTTGAAGTTTTATTGCTATTAAGTAAATTCAATGTTTCCAATAATGTAATAGTTTTATTATGTAATAAGATATTTGGTATCCTTTTTAAAAATGAATATTTAATTCAATCTTGTTCTATTTATTTTCGCCAAAAGTAGCATTTTGTTTTCAACACATCAACCTTTCGTAAAAATTGGAATACCATTTATCCATTTATCTGAAATAGACAGTACCAATAACTATGCCTTAGACTTAATAAAAAAGCAAAAAGCTGTTTCTGGTACTGTGGTTTTTGCTGAAAAACAAACAAAAGGAAAGGGTCAAAGGGGTAAACAATGGCATAGTAAAGCTTATGAAAACATTATTTTAAGCATAATTCTTGATGTTTCTAAAATTCTAATTCAAAAACAATTTATACTCAATGCTTTTGCAGCTGTTGCCTGTTATGATTTTTTTAAGAAATATGCTGGCAATTCAACTGCCATTAAATGGCCAAATGATTTGTATTTTAACGACAAGAAGGCAGGTGGAGTTTTAATTGAAACTATCAATCATCAAAACAAGAGATATGCAATTATTGGTATAGGTATAAATGTAAATCAAAAAATATTTGACTCATCCATTCCAAATCCAACATCTCTTTCAATTATTACTGAAAATGAGTTTATAATTCCCGAACTAAGCAAAGAGCTTTTAATTCATTTAAATCATTGGCTTCCGAGCTTGTTTGAGAACGAAAAACATATTTTACATGCTTACAACCAATATTTATATAAAAAAAATCAACCTATTGTTTTAAAAAAAGGAAGTATTAGGTTCAACTGTATTGTAGAAGCTGTAAATGATTATGGAGAATTAATAATTAGCAATGCCTTACAAACATCTGTGCAACACGGAGAAGTAGAATGGATTATTCCTTAATACACTTATCATGGCTTTTTGCCAATTATATAATCGGCAACCGAATCAAAAGTTTTTAAATTACTTTTGAGTTTATTCAAATGCTTTCATGACTTTAAAAAATTCTTTTGCACTAGCTTTTTCAACAGTTAAAAGTAATAAACTTAGAACAGGCATTACTGTTGCTATTATTGCTTTTGGCATCATGGCATTAATAGGTATTATTACTGCCATAGAAGCAATGAACCAAAGTATTACAGAAAGCTTTTCTTCAATGGGTGCAAACGCATTTACCATAAAGTTTAAAGAAAGCAGGGTAAGGTTTGGAGGAAATAATGATGATGCAACTGTTTCTAAAAGAGGTTTAATACAAAAAAAATCGAACCTAAATAAACCAATTAAAAAAGACGATGCCGAGTTTTTTAAACAAAACTTCAAATTTCCTGCTAAAGTGAGTATTTATTTAAGAGGTGCAAGAAGTATTGAATGTATTTATGAAAATAAAAAAACTAATCCTGTTTGTGCTGTTTGGGGAGGAGATGAAAATTATTTAGAGGTTAATGGCTATAAAATTGTCAATGGTAGAAACTTAAATAATATAGATATTGAAAGTGGAAGAAATGTATGTATTATAGGTAGCAATATTGCTGCAAAACTTTTTCCTGATAACGCCGATCAATGTATTGACCAAGTTATTCGTGTAAGTGGCATGCCTTATAGAGTTATTGGGCTATTAAAGAGTAAAGGAAGCAGTATGGGAAGAGTGGATGATATTATTTTTACCTCTTACAATAATGCCAGAAAGTTTAATGATGCTGCATCTTCATTTCTTATTGGTGTAATGGTAACAAATGTTATAGATTTAAATATTGCAACAGGTGAAGCTTCTAGTGTTTTCAGAGCTGTAAGAAAACTTCAGCCTAAGGATGCAGAAAATTTTGTGATTGAAAAAAGCGACAAGTTTGCTGAAATGTTTATTGGTTTTTTATCGGGCATTTCTGGTGCAGCTGCAGTTATAGGATTAATTACTTTACTTGGTGCAGCAATTGGATTAATGAATATTATGCTTGTAGCCGTTAATGAAAGAACAAGAGAAGTGGGTTTAATAAAAGCACTTGGTGGAACAAAAAAAGATATTAAACAACAGTTTTTATTCGAAAGTATGATCATTAGTGTAATGGGTGCAGTTGTAGGTATTTTTTTAGGTATACTTATTGGTAATACTGCAGCTCTATTATTAAAAACCGGTGTTGTAATTCCTTGGCTTTGGGTAATTGGAGGAATTGTTATTTGCTCTGCTGTGGGTTTATTGGCTGGAGTTTATCCTGCAAGTAAAGCTGCTAAACTCAATCCTATTGTTGCATTAAGACATGAATAAATTAAATATCGAGCTCCATTTTTAATTTGTCTTTTAACACTTTAATCATAGGAAATTGAGCAATCATTAATTCGTATCTTTCTCTGCTACTCAACAATACAGGCCTATCTTCTTCTTGACCTTCTTGTTCTTCGAGTTCTACACTAAAATTAATTGCAGAATTATTAAACGAATTATATAACAAATCAATTAAAGAAGATTTTTCTTGATCAATAGATTTTTGTGCTGTTATAGAAGGAACATAAAATTTAAAATATATTTCAGAAATGAGTTCTACTCTTGCCGATTGAATAGTACTTACAGTAGAAATTTTTCCTCCAGCTTCATCTAACTTTTTTGTAAATAACTCAATACAAGCTGTTAATCTTTCCATAGTTAATGGTTCAGCTTCTTTAACAGACTCAACTGTATATTTATCGCCTGCTTTCTCTCTTAATACATCTAATAAAGATTTTTTTACAGCATTTTTTTGTGATGATGCAGTTTGTATAACTGACTTTTTGGTTTCTGGTTTTGGCTCAAATACTTGTGTAGTTGTAACTGGTTTTTCTTCTGGAATATAAGGAGAAGTAATTGTTTTTGTTGCGGGTTGTTTTGGTTCTTGCTCAACAAATAATTTAGCTTCTTTAGGTGGTTTTACTTGTAACGATTGTATAGCTCTAAACTTTAAACCAACAGCATCATCAACTAATTTTTTTTTTACTATTTGTCCGTTCTGTGTACTAAGTTCAATTGCTTGTTGTAGAAAACTAAGTTTTATTAATGATAACTCAATATGAAGTTTTTTATTACGAGCCATTTTATAAGCCAGTTCGGCTTCATTAAGAATATTTAAAGAACTAATGATATAGCCAATTTCTAAGTTCTGTGCTGTTGCATAATATTTTTCTTGCATGCCTTCTACTACATCTAGTAATTGTGCAGCTTTTGCATCTTTACAAACCAATATATTTCTTAAAAATTCTGCAAATCCATTTAAGACCATATCTCCTTCAAAACCTTTTCTATTAATTTCATCAAACAACAGCAAAGCAGCAGCTAGGTCTTGTTCTTTTAAATGCTGAATTAGTTTAAAATAATAATCGTGATCTAAAATATTTAAATGTTCTATGGTGTTCTGATAATCTACTTCCCCTCCAGAAAAACTTACAATCTTATCTAAGATACTTAAAGCATCTCTCATACAACCTTCACTTTTTTGTGCAATAATTTGCAAGGCTGCTTTATCGGCTTTAATATGCTCTTTATCGATTATTTCTTGTAAGTGCTCTACAGTATCATTTGTAGTGATTCGTTTAAAATCAAAAATCTGACAACGAGATAGAATGGTTGGTAAAATTTTATGCTTTTCTGTTGTGGCTAAAATAAAAATGGCATAGCTAGGTGGTTCTTCAAGCGTTTTAAGAAATGCATTAAAAGCACTTGCACTTAGCATATGTACCTCATCAACAATATAAATTTTATACTTACCAGCTTGTGGGGCAAAACGAACTTGCTCTACTAAGCTTCTGATATCATCTACAGAATTATTACTTGCAGCATCGAGTTCATGAATGTTTAAAGAGCCGCCATCATTAAAACTAATACAGCTTGAACAAGTATTACAGGCTTCACCTTCAGGCGTAATATTGGTACAATTAATAGTTTTAGCTAAAATTCTAGCACAAGTTGTTTTACCAACACCTCTTGGTCCACAAAATAAAAATGCATGTGCTAATTGATTGTTTTTAATAGCATTTTTTAAAGTTGTAGTAATATGAGCCTGACCAACAACAGTATTAAATTCTTGTGGGCGATACTTACGTGCTGAAACTATGAATTTATCCATACAAGTTGCAAGTTAAGGGTTCAACTATTTTTATACATAAAAAAAGAGAATAAGTTTTGCACTCATTCTCTTTAAAGTATTAAAATCTACTCATTAAGCTTTTTTACAATCTTTACTACAAACATGCCCTTTTTCTCCATGAGTCATTACACACTTACCTTCTTTATGACAAGCATCTGTACAAACATGATCTTTTAATGCTTTTTTATCTTTACAACATTCTTTTTTGCAATCAGCTTCACAGGCATGATCTTTTTTTGAATCTTTATCCTTACAACAAGGTTTCTTACAATCTGCTTTACAAGCTTTATCTTTTTTAGCATCCTTTTCTTTGCAACAAGCTTTTGTGCAAGCTTTTTCGCCTTTAGCTGTAACACATTTGCCTGCTTTATGACAAGCATCTGTACAAACGTGTTCTTTCATTGCAACTTTTTCTTTTGGTGCTTTTTCTTTTGTAGTTGAAGTTTGTGCATTTACTGCTAAACCTAAGCCTATAAAGAATAATACACACATGATTAATTTTTTCATAATATTTTTTTTGAGATGAATAATAATATAATGGAGATTCAAAAAATAATAAATTACATACTATTATTTATAATCCATTACTGGATGTCTTTCGAAAGGTAATTCATTTTCGTTAAAAATATATCTATAAGTTACCATTCTTCTACTTTGAGAGCCTCCTAAGCTTTTATAAATATTATGCATTTTAGGATTCCAATCACCTGCCCAACCCATTTCATAACTATCGTACCAATTTTTATGTTGCATAAAGTAACCACAAGATTGAATGAGAAAACTATCTATACCCAATGCTTGATATTTAGGAACAACCCCAAAAGCAAGGCCTGTAAGTTTTTTTCGTTTCATGGTCTTCTTCATCCAAAGCAATCTAAGCTTATTTAACAAAGTAAGCTTGCCGTTAAAATGCTTAAAATATTGATTTACATCAGGAATATTAATAAACATTGCAATAGGCTCATCTTTGTAATATGCAAACCAAATAACTCTTTCATCCATAATGGGTTTCATGGTTTTGAAAAGCTTTTCAACTTCTGGCTTTGTAATGGCTTTTGCTTCTCCATGTTGTGCCCAGGCTGCATTATAAACAGTGGCAAAATCGTTGGCGTATTTACTGAGTTGATTAGACTCTACATGCCTTGCACTATAATCTGGTTTGGCTTTAAATTTATTATACCGTTCTTGAAATCTTGCAGGTAAATCATCATCAACACTCATAGAAAACCAATACTGATTGTAATAGTTTTTAAATCCATAGTTCTCAAAAAGATCTTGATAATAAGTAGGGTTAAAAGGCATTCCATAAACAGGCTCTTTATCGAATCCTTCAACCATTAAACCCCAGTATTTATCTCTATCCCCAAAATTTATTGGACCATCCATGGCTTGCATACCTTGATCTTCTAACCATTTTTTTGCAGTATCAAATAATAAATTGGCTGCTTGCTGATTGTTGATGCATTCGAAAAAGCCTATTCCACCTGTTGCAAAATCAGTGCCTTTATTGATGTATTTAGAATTTGTAAAAGCAGCAATACGACCAATGAATTCATTGGCTTCATTTTTTAAAACCCATCTTTTAGCTGTGCCGTATTTGAAATTTTTATTAGTAGCAGGATTGAAAATATCTTGAATTTCTTTATCTAAAGGACGAATGTAATTAGGTGTATTTTTATTAATGACAACACTAGCTTGAATGAAATCATCTTCGTATTTTTTATGGGTAACTTCTCTGATTTGCATGATAAATTTTCTGGGTGCAAGATAATTGAATTAAAAAAATGAATCACTATTCTTCCGCATCAAAACGATCTACACTTTGTATACCTTCTACCTTTTTTAGGTTAATCACTAATTCTTCTAATTCTTCTTTATCTCTTACAAACACTTTTATCATTCCTTCAAAAACACCAGATTCACTTTCTATACTAAGGCCTGCAATATTTATTTTCATTTGACCACTAATAATGCTGGTAATTTTATTAACTATTCCAACATCATCAAGCCCAATAATTTTTAACCCTGTTAAGAATGAAATTTCTTTGTTTTTAGCCCACTTAGTTTTTACAATTCTATGCCCATAATTACTCATGAGTTGGGTGGCATTAGGACAATTGGTTCTGTGAATTACCATTCCTTTTCCAATACTTACAAATCCAAATACATTATCTCCAGGAATAGGGTTACAACATTTGGCTAACTGATATTGAATTTGATCGCTGCTTTCTCCAAATATGATGAGTTCGGTTTCTTTTTTGGTATAATTTTTTGCATTAGGGTCATAAGCAGTTTCAATCTTCTCTACTATTACTGGTTTGGGTTGCTCTAATTTTTGACCAACAACAGAAAAGTCTTTTAACTCTTTTAAATCAATTTGCTTTATAGCAATTTTATATAATAATTCTAATTGTGAACTTAGCTTATAAAAATTAGCAATTTCATCTAAATTGCCAGGTGTATAAGCAGCACCCATACCATCTAATTTTCTTTGCAAAATATACTTTCCATCTTCTGCAATTTTTCTTTTTTCTTCTCTTAAAGCATCTTTAATTTTTGCTCTTGCCTTTGCTGTTACTACATGTTGCAGCCAATCTTCACTAGGTTTTTGTTTATTACTAGTAATGATTTCTATTTGATCTCCACTTCTAAGTTTATGACTTATAGGAACCAATTTATGATGCACTTTAGCTCCAATACATTTGCTGCCCACAGCAGAGTGAATAGAAAACGCAAAATCTAAAGCTGAGCTGCCTTTTGGCAACATTTTAATTTCGCCTTTTGGTGTGTATACATAAATTTCTTCGGCAAGAAACGATGTTTTAAAATCTTGTAAAAAATCAATGCCATCTGTATCTTGGCTATTGATGACTTCTCTGATTTGAGTAAACCATTTATCAAATCTATCTTCAACATTAGTACCTTCTTTATATTTAAAATGAGCTGCTAAACCTTTTTCAGCAATTTCATTCATTCTTGCTGTTCTTATTTGCACTTCTACCCATCGACCTTGTGGACCTAAAACAGTTGTGTGTAAAGCTTCGTAACCATTGCTCTTTGGATTACTCAACCAATCTCTTAAACGTTCTGGTCGTGGATTATAAGCATCTGCAATTACGCTATACACTTTCCAACAATCTGATTTTTCGTTTTCAAGTGTCGAATTAATGATAATTCTAATAGCAAACAAATCGTACACTTCATTAAAAGTTACTCCTTGCTTTTTTATTTTATTCCAAATGGAGTGAATACTTTTTGGGCGACCATAAATCTCAAAATCTAAATTGGTTTTTTGTAATTTTTCTCGAAGTGGTTTAATAAACTCATTAATATAGCGGGTTCTTTCTCGTTTAGTTTCTGAAAGTTTTTTAGCAATATCTTTATAAGTATCTGGCTCAAGATATTTCATAGATAAATCTTCTAACTCAGATTTAATTTTATACAATCCCATTCTATGAGCTAGTGGTGCATAAACCCAAACTGTTTCAGATGATATTTTCAATTGCTTTTCTCGTTTCATAGAATCGAGGGTTCGCATATTGTGTAAACGATCAGCTAGCTTTATTAAAATTACTCTTGGATCATCAGTTAGTGTTAGTAAAATCTTTTTAAAGTTCTCGGCTTGTTGAGAACTGTTGGCATCCATTACATTGGATATTTTTGTTAAGCCATCAACAATTTTAGCTATTTCTGTTCCAAACTCTCTTTCAATATCATCTAACCCCAATTCAGTGTCTTCAACAGTATCATGCAATAAAGCACAAATGGTACTCCGTACACCAAGGCCTATTTCTTCAACACAAATCATAGCAACTGCTAAAGGATGCAGAATATATGGTTCACCAGTTTTACGCCGCATTGTTTTATGAGCTTCTGCACTCATTTCAAAAGCTAAACGAACAGTTTCTTTATCACCTTTTTTAAGCTTTGGTGCAAGTTGACGTAGTAGTGCCCTATAATGACGAAGAATTAATTTTCTTTCTTCAGCATCAGTTAAACTGTATTTAGGAACCAAATTTTCTTTATCTGTTATTTGCTCACTCATCATCGTAACGAATATAATACAAAGTAAGATACATTAACAACATCAATCATTTGTTTCAACTAGCTTTGAAAATATTTTTTTGAACCAAAATTTTGTAAATCATTAGACTTGAAAAAGCAAATTAAAAATTTATTTCATTTTGCTGAATTAGACACTAAAATCATTCTTGGCTTAATGAGTGGTACTTCTTTAGATGGATTAGATATTGCTCTTTGTAAAATTTCTGGAAATGGAATTAATACCACTTGTGAACTTCTGCAATTTGAAACCATTCCTTACTCGAATGAATTGAAAAATGAATTGAAAACTATTTTTTGTAAAGAAGAAGTGAGTTTAGAAAAAGTTTGTGTGTTGAATAATTTTATTGGAAAGCATCATGCACAACTCATTAATCAATGTTTACAAAAATGGAATATTAAAAATGAAGAGGTAGATTTAGTGGCAAGCCATGGACAAACTATTTATCATGCACCAAAACATAAACATCCTAATTCTTGTTATGACAATGCCACTTTACAAATTGGAGATGCTGATCAAATAGCTGTAAATACAGGTATTATAACGATTAGTGATTTCAGGCAAAAACATATTGCTGCTGGTGGAGAAGGAGCTCCTTTGGCTGTTTATGGAGATTATTTTTTGTTGAGTAGTGAAGATGAAAATAGAATTTTATTAAATATTGGCGGCATTTCTAACTTTACTTTTTTACCAAAGAATTTAAATTTTGCAGAAGTTATTTGCACAGATATTGGACCAGGCAATACTTTAATGGATGCTTATATTCAACAACATTTTGAAGGATTACAATTTGATGAAAATGCTGCAATTGCTTTACAAGGAAAAGTAAATGATGATTTATTAAACGCTCTAATGGTTCATGATTTCTTTCAACAAAATTTTCCAAAATCTACAGGACAAGAAATTTTTAATTTGAATTTTATTGAAGACGCTTTAGCAAAAACAAAAGGAATTAGTGAAGAAGATGTTTTAGCAACATTAAGTTTATTCACTGCTAAAACAATAGCAAATGCAATTCAACAAAATATTTTTGAACAAGATTTCACTATCTATACAAGTGGTGGCGGTATTCATAATCCTTTGTTGATGCTAAATCTGCAAAATGAATTGCCTAATATTAAAATTGAAAGCACAGCAACTCTTGGTATCAATCCAAATGCTAAAGAAGCTATTTTATTTGCAGTTTTAGCCAATGAATGCATTAGTGGAGATTCAGAATTTTATACTTCAAATCATAAAAACATTCCCATCATTACCATGGGAAAAATTAGTTTACCCAATTAGGAATTGGGGATTTGGAATTTGGTTGTTTTATCGTCTTTTCGAGAGAGGCACGAACGAGAAATCTGTTGAAATGAAATGAGATTTCTCGTTCCGATTTAATCGGAATTCGAAATGACGAAATGCTATAATTATGCAGCAACCAATTTATTTGTGCTTCTATACACAAACTCTGTTGAAATATGTCTTCGTAAAAATCTTGCTTGAGATGGTGCATTTACCAACTTCACATAAACAGATTTTGGAACTCCAAAATATTCGTAACAAGATCCATCAGAAAAATTAATAGTTAATGTTTCTGCTTTATACTCAAAATCTTCAATGCTTGAAGTACTGATGGTATTGTTATATTGATCTAAAGAAGCTTCAATAGTTTCTGGTGCAATACTTACTAAAAAATGATAGGCTTCAATAATAGTTTTACTCTTATTTTCTGCAATAATTTTTTCAGCATCATTGTCTTGAAACTTATCAGGATGATAAGCTTTCATTAAGTTTCTATAAATCGATTTTAAATCGGCTAAACTTGTTTTTTCAGTAACTTCTAAAAGTCTTCTATAAGAATCTATTTTTCTCATGTGCTTTATTTTTTTTCGTCATTTCGAAGGTTCGTGCCTGAGAAATCTCTAAGTTTTAAATAACAGATTTCTCGTTCATTCCTCTCTCGAAAAGACGTATTATTTTTTTAGTGGTTGGTGTGACACCAACCACTAAAATATTTTAATTATCTCGCTGTTCTGTGTTGAAATTTAATTTGACTTCCTGCTCTTTTTGGAAACTCTCTACTTGGAGCATGAGGGCCATTTTTATTGAAAGAAGATTTGTTGCCAAAATTTCTTTGTCGGCCAAATGAAATCGTGTCTTCTACCTGATGATTCATTAAAGGATAATCATGATTTTCTACTACATCAATTTGTTTGCCTATCAACTTTTGAATGTCTTTTAAAAATGGTTTTTCTTCAGCATCACAAAATGCAATGGCAATACCACTTGCACCAGCTCTACCAGTTCTTCCAATTCTATGTACATAAGATTCAGCAACGTTTGGTAATTCAAAATTGATCACGTGAGTCAATTCATCAATATCAATTCCTCTTGCAGCAATATCAGTAGCAACAAGTACTCTTGTTTGTTTCGATTTAAAATTGTTCAATGCACTTTGTCGTGCATTTTGAGATTTGTTACCATGTATAGCTTCAGATCTAATTCCAATTTTACTCAATCCTTCAGCAACTTTATTTGCACCATGTTTGGTGCGAGTAAATACTAAAGCTCTTTCGATAGATGTATCTTTTAAAATATCTACCAACAGATTTTTCTTATTGCCTTTATCAACAAAATATACTACTTGATTAATTATTTCAACAGTAGTTGATGCTGGGGTTACTTCTACTTTTTTTGGATTCGATAAAATTGAATTCGATAATTCAATAATATCATTTGGCATGGTTGCAGAGAAAAATAATGATTGTCGTTTTGTAGGAAGTTTAGCAATGATTTTTTTAACATCATGCACAAAACCCATATCTAACATTCTATCAGCTTCATCTAAAACAAAGAATTGAATGTGATTAAGGTTTACTAATTTTTGATTCATTAAATCTAACAATCTACCTGGTGTTGCAATTAAAATATCTAATCCAAATTTTAATGCTTCAACCTGACTGTGTTGATTCACTCCACCAAAAATTACTTTATTTCTTAAAGGTGTATTTCTACCATAACTATCAAAACTTTCGCCAATCTGAATGGCTAATTCTCTGGTGGGTGTAAGTATTAAGCAACGAACTTCTCTTTTACCTGCACTAAGATGTTTATCTTGACAAAGTAATTGAATAATAGGAATAGCAAAGGCTGCAGTTTTTCCTGTACCTGTTTGTGCAACGCCTAATAAATCTTTTTTATCTAATACAATAGGAATGGCTTGTTGTTGAATGGGTGTGGGTGTTGTATACCCCTCTGACTTCAAAGCCTTTAAAATAGGCTCGATCAGCTGTAAATTTTCGAATAACATTTATGTTTTATTTAATTTAGACCGGAAAAATTTTGAAAGTTCTTAAACACCGGTCTGATGAGAGAGAAATCTTTGTAAGTGTTTGTGAAAAGAATATTCACATTAAACTTGAAATGCAAAGCTAGTGTTTTAATGCTTCCTTCAATCAAATATGCTTGTTAAATATTTGTTGAGAGGTTGAATGCAATAGGAATTGGGAATTGGATATTAGGAATTTGTGACTTCAATTAACGTCTTTGCGAAGGTTCTTGCCTGAAGCAATCTCTATAAAAGATAAAAAGACTGCTTCGTTCCTCGCAGTGACTTTAAATATTTTATTGATTAATAAATACAACAAAAATCCTTCTAATTTTGATAGGATATTAATTAAATAAAAAATGATGACACTTGTATATATTCTTTGGGCAATAATTAATGTTGCACTGTGGGTCTACTTTTTTTATATACTATACCATTCAATATTAACAATTAAAGAAAAACTCGGTTGGGGTGCTGTTGCACTATTATTTTTTGGTTTACAATGTAATACTAATAATAACCAAACAGAAACAAAAACAGATTCATGGGTTAAAGACAAAAAAAATAATTCAATTACTGGCAACAAGGCTGTATTAGATAAAAAAATTGAAGTAGAAAAAAATTGGTTACTCACCAAAAGTTTGCATGTTAGTTATCTTAGAGATTACGATACAAATGAAAATTCTATTTTAAGTACTTATACTTCCATTGAAGGTTGGCAAGTTGCAACAAGAAGTACATTGGATATTCTAAGTATAAGCCCAAATGAAAAAGGTGATATTTCATTTTACACTTTACAAGAAGAGACAAAATGGTATTTACTAGGAATGCAAATTTTTACAAATGCAAAACCATATAATGGCCTTATCAACTTGAATAAATGAATTGAAATATTCAATAAATCAAAGTTTTAAACTTTTTAGCTTTTTAATCTTGAATTAATTTTCTTCAAGCCATTATATTCGTTGCATAACTGCATAAAAAATGAATACAACCAAACAATATGGCATTCTCAGTTTGCCTGTAATCGTTGCTGCTCTTGGTTATTTTGTTGATATCTACGATTTATTATTGTTCAGTATTATTCGTGTTCCTTCCTTACAATCTTTGGGTTTAAATGAAACACAAATTGCAGATGAGGGTTTAAAAATTATCAATATTCAAATGATAGGTTTATTGGTTGGTGGTATTCTTTGGGGAATTTTAGGAGATAAGTTGGGTAGAATGAAAGTGCTCTTTGCATCCATCATTTTATATTCTTTAGGCAATATTGCCAATGGATTTGTTGAAACAGTAAATCAATATGCCACCATTCGTTTTATTAGTGGCATTGGCTTAGCAGGTGAATTGGGTGCAAGTATTACTTTAGTTGCAGAAATTTTATCGAAAGAAAAAAGAGGATTGGGAACATCTGTTGTTGCTGGCATTGGCTTAACAGGTGCAGTATTTGCTTTTATTATGAAAGAAAATTTCGATTGGAGAACTTGTTATTTTATTGGTGGAGGAATGGGTTTTATGTTATTGTTTTTACGAGCTAGTGTTTTAGAATCGAGCATGTTTAATGCAGTTAAAAAAACACAAGTCATTCGTGGAAATTTTATGATGTTGCTCAACAACAAAAAAAGATTATCGAAATATATTAAAGCTATTTTAATTGGGTTGCCTACTTGGTATGTAATAGGAATTTTAATTTCTTTCTCCGACAAGTTTGCAAAAGAAATGAATGTTGTGGGAAAGATTGACCCAGGCAAATCTGTGATGTTTGCTTATGTTGCTATATCAATTGGAGATTTAGCTGTAGGCTTTATCAGCAACTGGATTAAAAGCAGAAAAAAAGCTATGTGGTTTTTTTATGGTATAACAATACTAGGAATCATTTGGTTTTTTAATTTAAATCATCAAACCAATCAAACACTATACTGGGCTAGTGCATTATTAGGTTTTGGAACTGGTTTTTGGGCTTTGTTTGTTACTATGAGTGCTGAACAATTTGGAACTAATATTAGAGCAACAGTTACCACAACAACACCAAATATGGTTCGTGGATCATTAGTTTTTATTTCTATAATTTTTACAAGTTTACATAGTTCGTTTGGTTATTTAAATAGTGGCTGGATAACAGGTATTATTATCATGTTGATTGCTATGATTGCATTGTATTTTACAGAAGAAACTTTTGGTAAGGATTTAAATTATGTAGAAGAATAAACATTAAATTGTCATACTTATATCATTCTTTCCTGAATTCAACAGATATCTATTTTACATCAAGTAATTTTGCAGCTCATTGTAAAGATTGTTGTAAAGTTTTAGTATGAAGTGTAAAAAAATATTGTGTGTTTGTCTTTCGTTTTTCCCTCTTATAGTTTTTGCCCAAAATAATGTGATTGATAGTTTGCAAGAAAATTTGTTAGACGACATCATCCTCACCACTAAAAATCAGGCAAAAAATATTAATACTGCTAGAACTGTTGAAAGCTTATCATTAAGCCAACAAAAAGTGAATGGTGCTAACACATTACATCAAATGTTGAACACTTCTAGTGGTGTCTACATGGTTGATATGGGTAATGAACAACATGCTATGTCAATTCGTTTACCTATGGGCTACGATCCTTTGTACAATTATTTAGAAAATGGAGTTCCACTTAGACCGGTTGGTATTTTCAATAATAATGAACTTTTAGAGTTGAATCGTTTTTCATTAAATAAAATTGAAATTATAAAAGGTCCTTTTTCTAGTTTATATGGAGCTCAATCAATTGGAGCATCTATCAATTTTATTCAACAAAATTTTAATAATTCTAAAAGTTATCTAACCCTACAAAGCAATGGATTTGGACAAAAAGAAGCTATTGCTCAAAGCAGATTTACTGTTGGTAGTGTAAAGGCATTAATCAATATAAATCATGCTGAAAGGAGTGTAGATAAAAGTTTACATTTTAACTACAACAAACAAGCTTATAGCATAAGACTAGAAAAACAATTAGACGCTAACAATCAGATTTCAATTCAGAGCAATATCATTAACTACAAAGGAGATCAACGTGATGGTTATGATAGTGCACATTTTTATCAAAGAGATTATACCAGCAACGATAAGTTTTCTGACAGAAAAACGTTGGCTATCAGAAATTATATAGAGTGGAAACATCGTAAAACAGATTATGAAAGTTTATCTGTAAAACTATTTAATAGAGTGGTTGAAGAAAATCAAATTCCGTTTTATTTAATTGGCTACAATGTTTCTCCACAGCTTACAACATCAGGGCAAATTACTCAGGATAAATTTACAAGTTATGGTGTTTCAATAGATCATTCCACTACATCAAAAAATGGAAAACTTAAATTGAATCAATCTATTTATGTTGATTACACGCCAAATAATAGATACACTTCTCAACATATCGTTGTTCAAAAAGACAATTCATTTGCCAATATCAGTTACACTAAAACCGATAGTTTAGTAACCAATTATAAAGCCAATTTAAAAAATGTTGCTGCAAGTATATCGGCATACTATCATCTTTCCAATAAACTCAAGCTTTTTGCTGCATTGAGGGCTGATGTATTGAATTATGATTTTACTAATTATCTTGAAAAGAATTCTTTAACTATTCAAAATAGTTTTCAATCTTTCAATCCTGAAGTTTCAGTGTTATACCAAATAAATACAACCAATACATTTTTTGCACAATATGGTTCGGGATTTACACCACCAACTTTATCAAAAATGTATAGAGGCGGCAGTTCTATTCCTCAATTAAATCCTGCTAGATATTATAATACAGAAATTGGTTACAAACACATTGAAAAAGATTTTCATTTTCAGATAAGTGCTTATCATATGAATGGTGTTGATGAATTTATTAATGTTATTAGAAGTACAGGAACAGAGGTGATTAATGCAGGAAAAACAAATCATCAAGGCATTGAAATGAATCTAGGTTATACCTACAATAATTTTGAATTCAACTATAACCCAAGTTTTGCAAAACATACGTTTAAAGAATATTCAGATTATGGGCAAAAATTTGATGGCAATACCATGAATAGTGCTCCTAATTATATGCACTATGCAAATGCGAGTTATAGCATCAAGCAATTTTATAAAATAAGGTTTATTGCAGAATGGAATAAAATTGGACCCTATCAAATCAATGCTGCTAATACCATGCAATATGAAGGATATGATTTGTTTAACCTAAAAACAACTTTTACTCTAAATAAATTCTTCATCAATTTAGGAGTGAATAATATTTTCGATAAAGTTTATGCTACTAATGCTGATGGCACTTGGGGTGTAAGATATTACCCCGGATTGCCTAGAACTTTTCAATTGGGTTGTACTTATCATTTTTAATCTTTACCATTTCGGTACAATTGTTTTAGTTTGTAATCATTAAATTTTATATTTAATTACAAATTGAACCGTGAATACAACAACACCATCATTAAAATTTTTAATCATTCGATTTTCATCAATTGGAGATATTGTTTTAACAACGCCCATAATACGATGTTTAAAACAACAAGTTGAAAATTGCGAAGTGCATTATCTTACTAAAAGTCAGTATGCATCAATAGTTGAGAGTAATCCTTATGTTGATAAAGTAATTCAGCTAGATAAAAGTTGGTTATTGATGATGCATTTGCTTAAAATTGAAAAATATGATTATATCATAGACTTACATCATAATCTAAGAACACTTAGAATAAAATCTCAACTCAAAGCCAAAGCATTTTCATTTAATAAACTAAATATTGAAAAATGGTTGATGACAGCCTTAAAAATTAATTTACTTCCTAAAAAACATATAGTTGATAGATACTTTGATACACTTAAGGATTTTGATATAATAAAAGATGGAAAAGGTTTAGACTATTTTATTCCTCCAAAAGATATTGTTCCATTTGAAGATTTGCCTACCGCCCAATTATTTGGATTTATAGCAGTAGTAATTGGTGCTGCACATAATACCAAAAGATTACCTACAGAAAAAATTATTGAACTATGTGACCAAATTAATCATCCTATCATTTTATTGGGAGGAAAAGAAGACAGATCAATTGGAGATGAAATTGCAAATGCTATTGGACCAAAAGTGTATAATGCATGTGGCAAGTTTAATTTAAACGAAAGTGCAGATTTAATTCAAAAATCTAAAGTTGTTATTACACACGATACAGGATTAATGCATATTGCAGCAGCATTAAAAAAGAAAATATTATCAATTTGGGGTAACACCATTCCTGAGTTTGGTATGACGCCTTACTATGGAAATACCCACGTAAAAAATGAAATTTTTGAAGTTAAAGGTTTACGTTGCAGACCCTGTACAAAAATTGGCTATGATGTTTGTCCGAAAAAACATTTTAAGTGTATGCAACTTCAATCAATTGAAACTATTAACAACACTGCAATACAGCTAATAGATTAATTTATTTTTTCTTTATTAACAATATTCCATTAAGATTTTGAAATGCAGGATTTGTAAAAGGTTTTACAACACTAATACTATGTATTTCCATCATAACTTCAAATTGATTATTGAAACTTTTAATTTGCATTTTATTTAATGGAATCAATTTGCTAGGTTTATTATCAAAATCTCCCTGTAATTGATTCAACAAGTCTTGCAAAGGAAATTTTAATTCTGAGTCTTTATAATTTAATGCTAAATTCAATGAAGTATTGCTTGGTTGACTTAAAATGTACTCTTGATTATCGATATTGAATTTTTCTATCACATCTGAATCGCCTCCATAATTGTATTTATTGAATTGCACAACATAATCGTAACCGGTTACTTGATTAATTTTTGAGTTGAAATCAGCACTATAGTCGTACAACAATTCATTGGCCTGATTGTTTACTGAAACATGTTCATATTTTAACCCTAATGAACGCATATAAACTTCTGCCTCATTGTTCGAGTATAAACTATTTTTTTTATCATCGGTAACAGTTACTATGGAGTCAATATTTTGTGAATACCATTTACTTATTGATGAAAATCCATGGTAATCATCTAAATAATCTAAAATAGATTTTACTTCATTATGTAAGGTGGCTGTTAATTTACTTTCATTTTGCAAGGGCTGAATAGAAGTTAAATTAGGTAGTCTTTCTGTAATCCAAATGGTTTCATTTTCAATTTTATTATTCTTTAATATTTCTGCTTTTGCTAAAATTTGCTCCAACCTTTTTACTTGTGATTGTTCACTAACTGAAAACATACCCCATGGACCAAAAGAGCTTAATATGGCCATTGCTGCTAATGAAGTAGGAATGAATTTTATATTTTTACTCTTCCAGTTCATATATAAACAAACTATTACGAGCCAAACTCCTAAAACTAAAATTATGTATCTGTTAATAGTTATTCCATAATCATTCATTCTCATAAAAATGGCTATAAACAAAATCAACAGCAAAGGAAACAAGATAATGTAATAAGCTTTCGTGACCTTTGCAATCCATTTGTTTTCTTGTAGTAGTGCATAAGGAAATATTAATAAAAAATTGAGAATACCTAAAATAGAAACACAAATAATTAAATAAGTAACAATACCCTTAGGCCAGTTCCAGCTGATTAAAATTTTACTACCATAAGCATATAGTATTAATAAGTATATAGTAAGTAAGGGCAACAATACAAATTGAGCAAATATTTTCAACCCTTTAGGATACTGATTATTGGTTTCTAAATCATCAATATTGTTTGGAATACCACTAACAAAGAACCATGTATTGAAGAGTCCGGTAACAACAATCCAAATGTCGGCATACAAGGTTTCTTTAATTTTTACATCGAATAATAAATGTAAAGAAGTTAAAGCTAATGTAATACCTATATAAATAAACCCAGCATATAGTGCAGATAATAAAAAGCGTAAAAACAAAATTTTATTGTAGTGCCAAAATGCATTTATTTTCTTACTATCAAAAAATGGAATAAAAGATACCAGTAAATGAGCAGTAATATTATAAATAGCAAATTTTACATAGGGTAATGCTGTGTTATGAGTAGTATGTTTACCAGGAAAAGAAAAATATACTGCCAATAAAATTAAGGTAGTAAAAGAATAAAGTAAGGTTTGCTGTTTGCTGTTATAATTTTTTTTATTAGCAACTATTGTTGCACAGAAATATAAAGGAATACCAATACTTGCAGTAAGTAATAAATTTATATAAGGCAGTGCGTTGGTAATTTTTTCCCACTGCTCTATTAAATAAATAGACATCACTACTGCAACCAAAGCAGAAAAAATAGTAAAGGGATAGCGTTTAAGAGATGTGGTAGCCTGATTCAACAGGTACTGAACTGAAGGAAGTTTCATAAAATGCAGTTATGTATTTGAATTATTTTAATATACTCCACTATAAATGTAGGTATACTGCAAGTACTAATACATAAAAGACCTTATTTTTTTAAAGCCTCATTAAAATAATAATCTTAAATTCTATTTTTTGTTAAGCTTCATCCCATTTTTCTGGCCTCATTTGAGGGAATAATAATACATCTTGAATTGAAGGTTGATTTAATATCAACATACATAATCTATCAATACCAATTCCAATACCACTGGTTGGGGGCATACCATATTCTAAAGCACGTAAAAAATCATGATCAATAAACATGGCTTCATCATCACCACGTTCCATTAATTTTACTTGCTCTTCAAAACGCTCTCTTTGATCTATTGGGTCGTTTAACTCACTATAAGCATTAGCAACTTCTTTACCATTAATCATCAACTCAAATCGTTCTACCAATCCTTTTTTAGTTCTGTGTTTTTTAGTAAGTGGGCTCATTTCAACCGGATAATCCATAATGAATGTAGGTTGAATGAATTTATGCTCACTAGTTTCACTAAAAATTTCATCAATTAATTTTCCTTTGCCAATATTATTAGGTACAGAAATGTTTAATTGAGCACAAACTTTTCTCAATGCATCTTCTTCCATTTCACTAATATCAATGCCAGTATTTTCTTGAATGGCTTCAAAAATGGTAACGCGTTTAAACGGTGCTTTAAAGTCAATAGTTTTATCTCCAACAGTTACTTCAGTTTTTCCATGAACAGCAATTGCAATTTTTTCTAATAGCTGTTCTGTAATTTCCATCATCCAATAATAGTCTTTATAAGCAGTGTACCATTCTAATACTGTAAATTCAGGATTATGGGTTCTATCCATTCCTTCATTTCTAAAATTTCTACTGAACTCATATACCCAATCAAACCCACCAACAATTAATCTTTTTAAATACAATTCATTGGCAATGCGTAAATAAAAAGGCACATCTAATGCATTATGATGCGTAATAAAAGGCCTTGCTGCAGCACCTCCTGGAATATTTTGTAACACTGGAGTATCAACCTCTAATGCTCCATGTTCATTTAAAAATTGTCGAATAGTATTGATAATGGTAGTTCTACCAATAAAAACATTTTTTAAATCTGGATTAATTACTAAATCAGCATAGCGTTGACGATAACGAAATTCTGGATCCGTAACCTCATCAAAAACATTTCCTTCCTCATCACGTTTTACAACTGGTAAAGGTTTTAAACATTTAGTAAGTAGAGTAAGCGTTTGAGTGTGTAAAGAAGTTTCACCAGTTTTTGTAATAAACACATATCCTGTTGCACCAATAATATCTCCTAAATCTAAACCATGTTTTACTACATTTTCCCAAAAGCTTTTGTCTTCTTCTGGGCATATATCGTCTCTCTTCACATATAATTGAAAAATACCTTTACTATCTTGAATTTTTATGAAGAACACTTTGCCTTTATCATTAATGCTCATAATTCTTCCTGCAACACAAACATTTGCAAATGAATCTTTGTTTTCTTCGGTAAATTGTTCTTTTATATCAGTTGAATAATGAGATACAGGAAATAAAGGTGCAGGATATGGATTAATTCCTTGCTCATGTAATTTTTGTAATTTTTCTCTGCGAATAATTTCTTGTTCACTTAAATGCTGACTCATAATCTCTATTAAAATTGGCTGCGAAGATAAGAAAGCCAACGATTACAAGTATTAGAGATTGTCTTTATAAATATTTGGTTTGTTAATTGTCATTAATCTATTTCGTAAATCGTCAGAAATAGGTTGCCAACCAAACTGTTCATACAGTCCATGAGCATCTTTGGTGGTGAGTAACCATCTTCTTAATCCTTGCAATTCGGGGTGAGCATGAATGACTTCCATTAGCCATTTGCCATAGCCTTTTCCCTGATAAGATTTTAAAATAAAAACATCAGCAACATAAGCAAACGTGGCCTTATCTGTCATTACCCTTGCAAAACCAATGAGTTGATGTTGTTGATACACTCCAAAACATAAGGAATTGAGGATGGCTTTTTCTACAGTTGCTTTAGGAATTTTTTCTGCCCAATAAGATTCTGTAGTAAGGTATTGATGAACAACATCAACTTGTATTAATGATGGATCTGTACTGATGAATACTTCTCCTTTAGTTTGCTGATAAAAATTACTGTTCATTAAATAATTTTTTATAGATAGATGCTTTAGATAATGAAATTATATCTCCAGGTTGCATTTGGTTCAAGCTAATATTCTCAATGCGACTTCTAATTAATCTCAATGTTGGAAAACCCGCAGCAGCAGTCATTTTTCTAACTTGTCTGTTCTTGCCTTCTGTTAATTGCAAACTTATCCAACTAGTTGAAATATTTTTTCTGAATCTTATGGGTGGATTTCTTTCAGGTACAAATGGTTCATGCAAGATTTTAACTATAGCTTGTTTAGTGTTATATAATTTTCCATCAACAGATATTTGAACTCCTCTTTGTAGTTGTAGTAATGCTTCATTTGTAATACTTCCTTCAACTTGTACCCAATACTCACGTACATGCTGATGTGATGGATGTAATAATTTTTGATTTAAACTTTTATCATTTGTAAGAATTAATAAACCTTCACTATCATAATCTAACCTTCCAACTGCATAAACATCCTTCTCTACAGAAAAATAATTAGATAATATTTTTTTATTTTCAACTGCAGAAAATTGAGATAACACTTGAAATGGTTTATAAATAATATAATATTGATGTGGCTTCAAGTTCAGTGTTTATAAGTATTACAAAGAAAAACAATTTTAAATTGTATCAATAAAAAAAGTCTCGCAAAAGCGAGACTTCATATATGGATGGGTTAGTAAGTACCGGGAACTATTAATTCCCACCACAATATTAATTATAGATTTTACTATTACAAAAATTATTTGCAAGTTTTTTATTCACATTTATTTTAAAAATGTGCATTGCATGATTTCTATTATTCACATTTTCTAAAATTGAAAAATTAGAATGCGTTAAAATTAAACTAGTTCTTACTTTAAATAATTATGAAAATTGAATTTTCATTCCTCATAATACTATTATAAATTATGAATAGAATGTAAGATTATAAAATTCTAGTAACTACTTTTGCTTCTTTAATAAGTTATCATGAAATTCTCAACACCTTTATCCATGCCATTTGTAGCTGAATTAATTCATGCTACAATTCTTGGTAATGAAAATAATAATGCACTTGGTATTAATGAAATTCATAAAGTTGAAGTTGGAGATATTTGTTTTGTTGATCATCCAAAGTATTATGATAAATGTTTAAACAGTGCTGCAACCATCATCATAATTAATAATAATGCAGTAACTATTCCTGCTGGAAAAACTTTATTATTTGTTGAAGATCCTTTTGAAGCTTATTTAAAAATTATTGAAATTTTTAAGCCTTTTCAACCCTCCAACAAAAGCATTAGTGATTCTGCAATTATTGGTGAAGGTTCTGTTGTAATGCCCAACAGTTTTATTGGTAATAATGTAACCATTGGAAAAAATTCTATCATTCATCCTAATGTAACTATACATGATGATACAATTATTGGTAATCATGTAATCATTCAATCAGGAACAGTAATTGGTAGTGATGCATTTTATTACAACACTAAAAAAAGCAGAGAAGTTTGGTTTAAAAGAATGAAAAGCTGTGGCAATGTAATAATTGAAGACAACGTTGAAATTGGTGCTAGTTGTACTATTGATAGAGGAGTTACAGCATCAACAGTTATTGGACAAGGAACTATAATGGACAATCAAGTACATATTGGTCATGATGTAAGTGTAGGTAAAAACTGTTTGTTTGCTGCACAAGTAGGCATTGCAGGTGCAACAATTATTGAAGATGGTGTTACACTTTGGGGACAAGTTGGTGTGAATAAAACAATTACAATAAATAGTGGTGCAGTGGTTATGGGTCAATCTGGTGTTGTTGGAAATTTAAAAGGAAATGATGTGTACTGGGGAACTCCTGCAATAAAACTTGGAGATAAAAAACGAGAAGCAGTTTGGGTAAAACGTATTCCTGAACTTTGGAAAAAAATAATGGATTAATGGAGTTTATACTTCTTCTTTAAGTCAATACAAATTTGTTTAATACTCTCATTAAAGTCAGCATACTTAAAAGTTGGTAAAGAGTTTAATAGCTTTGAGTTATCATAAACAACATTTGTTAAAGCAGTTGCAGCTGTTTCTTTTGTTATTAAAGGATTTCTTTTAGTAATTAACATTTTCAAATATTCTAATCGCCAAACTATAGCTGCAATAAATGGTGTTACTTCTTTTGATGGTTTTTTCTTTTGAAAGTTGATTGCAATTTCATTAAAAACTTTTTGATAAGTTTCGTTCCATGCAGATACAATAAATCTTTCAGCATTAATTTCAGAAGTCATTAATGCAATCATAATTTTTGCAACATCTGTTGCACTTACAAAACCACTACTTCCTTTAGTATACCAAGGAAATTCTTTATAAACATTTTTAAAAATAGCAGTAGAACCTAAATTCCAATTTCCTGCACCTAAAATTATACTTGGGTTTACTATCACAGCTTTTAAACCTTCACCAATGCCACGCCATACTTCCATTTCAGACAAGTATTTAGTTTTACCATACTCACTATTGCTGGTATCTTCTGTCCAGTTCATAGATTCTGAAATCTTTTCACCGGGTCTAATTCTACCTAAAGCAGCTACAGAACTTACATGCACTAGTTTTTCAATACCACAATTGATGCATGCATTTACTACATTTTTTGTGCCTTCTATATTTAATTGCTGCATTAGTTTTTTCTCTTTTGGATTAAATGAAACAACAGCAGCACAATGATAAACTTGTTGAGCACTAGAAAATATTTCTTCTAATGCTTGAACGTCTAATATATCAGCATGTTTCCAAGTTGCTAAAGCTTGTAGTTCTTTTGAAGGAAGAGATGAATGATATAATGCAATTATAGTTTGAGGATGTTGTTGCTTTGCCAATTCTTGAACCACATGTAAACCAACTAAACCCGAAGCACCTGTAACAACAATCATAATTTTTATTTTTTCTTCATAATAGATAGCATCAATACAGGCAACAATACAAGATTAGTAATTGTACCCACGACTAAAGTTAAAGAAGTTAGCCAACCTAAAGCTTGTGTGCCTCCAAAACTACTAAAACAGAATATTACAAAGCCTGTAATTAATACTAAAGAAGTGTAGATAATACTTATACCTGTTTGCTTGATGGTTTGCATTAATGTTGATTTAACATTATTATTATAGTTCTTGAGTTCTTGCCTATAATTAACTAAAAACCTAATAGTAACATCAATCACAATGCCCAGTGCAACACTAAAAACTAGAACTGTAGAAGGTTTTAAAGCAATACCAGACCAACCCATAACACCTGCAGTTACAATTAGTGGAATAACATTGGGTATTAAGGAACAAAATAACACTCGCACAGATTTAAACAAATACAACATGCAAATAGCTATTAATAAAAACGCATAAATGATGCTATCTTTTAATCCATTAATAATAAATGTAGATCCTTCTAAAAATGTAACACTTCCACCTGTAAAAGTGAGTTTGTACTTTGTAGAATCAAATATTTCGTAACCTTTCTTTTCAAAATCGTTTAATAATATGGGTAATTTTTTGTTACCAATATCTTTCATGTTTACACTAATTCTAGCAATTTGTTGATTACTATCGATGAAATTATTTAGCAACGATTCAATTCCTTTTTTTTCTTGGCTACTTTTTTTATTGGTTTTAATATATTGACTCATGATAGCCATTTCTGCCATACCACTTGGAGTGGTATAACTCATACTATCGCCATCATAAAAAGCTTGACGAGAAAATTTTAAACCCTCTACAAAACTTAAAGGTTTTGCTGTATTAGGGTTTTGCTGAATGTAATTACTAAACTCATCAATGTTTTGAATGGGTTGTAAATTTCTAATAAGCCCTTTCCTTTTTTTGGTATCTACTAATATTTCTAATGGCATAATGCCATTGAAATTATTTTCGAACCATTTTAAATCGCTGTAGATAACATCATTCTTTGGCAAATCATCTACAATAAATCCTTCTTTTTTTAGTTTAAAAATGCCAATTATAGAGAACAACAATATAACTACAGAAACGGCATATACCCATTTAGCATGAAAGATTGTCCAGCGTTTAATTTTTATGATTGTTTTTTCTAAAAGTACATTATTTAAATACTGCATTTGTCTTGCAGTTGGTGCTTTCATTAAACTCAATACAGACGGAATGAATAATAAAGAGATAAAAAACAAAGCCATAATATTAATACCAGAAACGTAACCAAACTCTTTCAACAAACTGCTTTGTGTTAATGCAAATACAGCAAAACCAATGGCTGCAGCAATATTGCAAAAAAGCGTAACAACACCCATTCTACCAACCATAGTAAATAAAGCAAATTGTTTATCGTTCGATTCTTTAAAACTTGTATGATATTTATTTAAAAAGTAAATACAGTTTGGAACTCCAATAACTACAACCAAAGGAGGAATTAAAGCAGTTAACAAAGTAATTTTATATCCAAACAACGCCATAGTACCAAAACTCCAAATTACACCCATGGCAACAACTGCTAAACTCATTAACATAGCTGCAGTAGATCTAAAAAATAAAAACAGAACAATGGCAGAAAATGCCAATGAAGCAATTAAGAAAAAATTCATTTCTTTTTTAATACGCTCTGCTACAAGTGTTCTGATATAAGGCAAACCACTAATATGTGTTTCAATATTTGTTTTGCTTTTAAAATCGTTAACAACACTTACTATTTGATTTATAATTTTAGTTCTCCGAAAACTGCTGATTGAATCTTTATCAACTGTTACACCCATTAAATAAGCATTGGTATTAGGGTTGTATAAAATTGATTGATAGATAGGAAGGTTTTTAAATGCTGCTAGCTGACTGTCTAAAGCATTTTGTGTTTGAATATTATCTTGAAATATCTTAGTGGCAATAAATTTTTCTTGAGCTGTGTCTTTAACTAAATCAACTGCCGTTGGAATACTCATTACACTTTTTACTGCAGTAATTTTACTGAGAGATTGTTGTAATTGGTTATAAGCTTCGAAATATTTTAGGGTAAATAATTCTTTTGAGGAAACACCTATTACTACCAAGTTTCCATCGCTACCAAATTGTTTTAAAAAAGATTGATAGTCTTTGTATTTAATATTATCTTCAGGTATAGCTTTATTAGCATCGTAGCTAAATTCAACTTTGCTAGCTTGCCAGCCCATAAAAATGGTAATCAATAATAAAGTAGCTAAACAAAAGTTTTTTCGCTTAATAATAAATTGTCCAATTTGATACCACATGTACTATAAATTACTGAATTGCAAAGAAAGTATTTTAAAATTTAATGCCCTTTTACATTTCGAAAAAGGTAATTATAAATGTATAAATGTTGTTTTCAATTAGTTTTGCCCTCAAATAAATTGATATGTTACCAGCTACATGGAAAAAAAATGATCTTAGGGCAAAGTGGTTAATAGGAATATTTAGTGTGGTGGTTTTTGCTGTTGTTGTTTTCTTAGGCAAGTTTAAGCTAGAGGTTGATCTGGGTTTTGATGTACATGTTTTTGCAGCAATAAACGCAATTATTAATTCTTTGGTAGCTGTTCTTTTAGTTGCAGCTCTAGTTGCAATTAAAAATAAAAAATACTTATTACATAAAAAATTAATGATGGCAGCATTGGTGTTGTCAATCTTATTTTTAGTAAGTTATATTGCTCATCATTTATTTGGAGGGGAAACAAAGTTTGGTGGTGTTGGAAACATAAGAATTTTTTATTTTGTTTTACTTATTACACACATATTTTTAGCAGCAGTTATTTTGCCTTTTATTCTTTTTACAACTTATAGAGCTTTAATTGGAGAATATAATAACCACAAAAAAATTGCTAAAATTACTTGGCCTTTGTGGTTTTATGTTGCAGTAACAGGACCTATTGTATACTTAATGATTAGTCCTTATTATACTTAGTATTACTCATTAACTGCAGGTTTTAAATCAGTACAAAGATCTTCCTCGTTCAGCTCCATTCTTCTGGTAATATCTTTTAAATTGCTTAAACGTTGAACTGTATATGGAATGGTATCTAACCCAGATGAAAATTTAAGTATGTAAGAATAAATTCCTACTAAACTCCCAGCTCCAACTTCAACAGGATGGGTAATCCAACTGGTAACATAAAGTGAAAGTCCAATAACTACTATTACCATTATTTCCATCAATCCAAAATTCAATGCTTCTTGGTCGCTAATTTTTATTTGCCACAACCTTAGTTTGTTGTAATGTCTTCTTATGGCTAATGGGTTTCCAGAACTTATAATATCAACTTGATGTTCTAATTCATCATTATTATTCTTATTAAGCACTTTCATTTTTTTACCATAGAAAAAACTAATAATGCTTACAGGTATTAAAATGGCTAAACAAATACCTACAACTTTTAAATCGTAAAAACAAAGTAAGATTAAAGCTCCAAAAATGTTATAAGCTGCTTCTAATACATAAACTAAATCGTACTCTAAAAAATCTACAAACTCTTTTGCTAAATTACTATGTGCACTAAGTTTTGAAACATCCTTGCTATCGTATTTTTTGCTTAATAAATTAGTAGCTAAAGAAGTATAAATTGCTGTATAAGTTCTGGTGTCAAATCTATGCCTAGCATATCCAACAATTACATAAGCTAAATGAACAGCAATTAATTCATACAACCCTCTGTTATTTCCATAAATTAACCCATCAATGGCTTTACCTAAAAAAAATGGACGCATTAATGAACCTATCATTTCTAATGAAAATAAAATATAGGTTAACCATAACTGCCATTTATGCTTAGAAAATATTGTTTTAAAAATTGATAATTGAGACATGGATTATTTTTTGCTTACCTAACTAACATTCATGCTATACTTGTACATAACAGCCTAAAGACAATAAGTTGGGGGTGAAGTTTAATGGGTGGAAGTCTGCAAATGTAGCTGTTGAACTTTTGAAAAAGGATGTTATAGCTATCTTTAGCAAAATTTTAAACCTAAAAAATCTGCATCTTCGCAAAAACAAGGCAATATGAATTATACAACTTTATTAACCAGCTTAGAAAACAATATTTTAACAGTTACCATTAATAGACCAGAGAAATTGAATGCTTTAAATAAAGATGTATTTACAGATTTACACAACTTGGTGACTGAAATTGAAACTAATGCAGAAATAAAATCTGCAATTTTAATTGGCTCAGGTGCAAAAGCATTTGTTGCTGGTGCAGATATTACGGAATTCAATAATTTAAACCTTGATGAAGCCAAAGCGTTAGCTAAAAGAGGTCAGGATGTTTTTTTTAAAATTGAAAATTGTAGTAAACCAATAGTTGCCTGTGTAAATGGATTTGCTTTAGGAGGAGGTTGTGAATTGGCTATGAGTTGTCATTTTAGAATTGCCAGCGATAATGCCAAATTTGGTCAGCCTGAAGTGAATTTGGGTTTAATTCCTGGATATGGAGGCACACAAAGATTAGTGCAACTCATTGGCAAAGGAAAAGCCATTGAATTATTAATTAGTGCTAACATGATAGACGCCAACACTGCATTACAATATGGATTAGTAAATTATGTTACTACCCCAGAGGAGTTATTAAATAAAGCCAAAAGTATTTTAACAGTTGTAAATACTAAAGCTCCTATTGCTGTAGCCAACTGTATAAAAGTTGCTAATACTGTTTTTGATGAAACCAAAAATGGTTTTGAAGAAGAAATAAATGCTTTTGGAGCTTGCTTTACAACACAAGATATGAGAGAAGGCACTACTGCATTTTTAGAAAAAAGAAAGGCAATTTTTACCGGTAAATAATTTAGTTGAAACGTATGGCTTTAACAGGCTCTACTCGTTTTATTAAAATAGTTGGAAGTATTAAAGCAATAAAGCAAAGTAAAAAAGTTACACTAGCTATAATGGCAATTTGCCACCAAATAATTTCAACAGGTACATAAGCAACATAATAATTCTGCTCATCTAATTTAAACCAATGTGTATATTGTTGTAACCAACACATGCCAATACCAGAAAGGGTTCCAATGCCTACACCTACAAAAGAAATAATGGCAGCATAGTATAAAAATATTTTTTGAATACTTAGATTATTGGCTCCTAATGATTTTAAAATGCCTACCATTCTTACTCTTTCTAAAACTAAAATCAATAAACAAGTAATCAAATTAATAATAGCAACAATTGCCATTATAATAAATACAATATTTCTATTTGTGCCTTGAACATTTAACCAATCGAAAATAGAAGGATAAACTTCTTTAATACTTCTGGCATCCCAAATAATGGGTAAACGAATATTATCTGCAATGGCTTGCATATTTTTATAATTGTTTACAAAAACTTCGTACCCGCCAATTTGATGTTCATTCCAATTATTAATTCTTTGTATTAATCTAATATCTGTAATAGCAAACAGCTTATCATTCTCTTCAATTCCCGTTTTATAAATACCCACTACAGTTAGTTTTCTATAAGTTGTAGATCCATCAGACGAATTAATAAATACAGCTTTAATAACATCCCCAAGTTTTAACTGTAATTCGTTGGCAATATTGCTAGATAATACAACTTCTTTACTATAAAAACTGTCTGAAAAATTCAACCATCTGCCTTGCAACAAAAATGGTTTCATTTGAACACTATCATAAGATTGTTCTATTCCTTTAATTAAAACGCCTTCTAAATTTTTATTAAATTCTAATACTGCACTTTTGGTGGCAAAAGCATTAATGTGTGTAATGTTTGAATTAGATTTTAAAATGGTTTCAACCGTATCGCTTTTTAAAATTGCAGTTTCTTCGGCAACAGCAGATTTACCCAACTCGAAATGTTGAACTCGAATATGGCCCCAAAAACTAAATATTTTTTGAGAAATAGTATTTTGAAAACCTGCTGCAAAAGCAGTAGCAATAATCATTACAGCCACACTAAGTGCTGTTGCAGCTATTGATAAACGAATGATAAAACGAGAAAAAGATTTCTGTTTATTAAAAGCAATTCGTTTAGATATAAAAAAAGAAAAGTTCAAAAAAAATATTCTTGTTAAATGAAGTAAGCAAATTAATCTATTTCAACTACATTGGTTTTACTTAAATAATCGTGTAGAGTTTTATCTAAAAATGGAATAAAAAACATATCAATAATAGTTAATCTTACAGCACTTCTAATGAGTACTTGAAATACATTTGGTCTTTTACCCTCTTTATTTACAACTTTACTATAACTTAAAAATTTACCACAGGTTCTTGCAAAAATTATTTCCATAATAGTATAGTAAACAAAAAGTACAAAAAAGAAGATGGTACCAAAATTGTAATAGTAATTAAACTTAACACCAGCTATTTTGTATTGTTGTGCATACCATTGGTTTAGTTTTGATAATGCATAACTAATAATAAAAATAACTATAGTATCTACCAGAAAATTTAAAATTCTTGTTCCTATGCCAACTGTTTTCATATTGCAAACTTACCTCATCAAATACATTTTACCATAACCAGATTTAAAGTATTTATCAGTATCTACTTGATAGCCTTGTGCATCTGTTACATTCCATTTTTCTAAACTATTTCCATCAAGATTTGTAATTACTCTATATAAATACACTCCATTACCTAAAGCTTGACCATACATATCAGTTCCATCCCATTTATATTCAGTAATGTTTCTTCCAATGTGTATTGGACCCAACTCTAATTGATTAATCTCTTTTACAACCTTACCAGTAACTGTTAATATTTGGATTCTGATGTTTTGAGGTAAACGTGAACCTGTAAGTGTAAACACAAATGCTGTTGAGGTAGTAAATGGATTTGGATAATTAAATAAATTACTAATCATGGGTTTATTATAAACACTAAACAAAACCCTATATTGATTAGGGCCAGCATTATTATTACTTTTGTCTTTTGCTCTAACCAATAACTCATAATTACCATCATCTAATAAAGTTGGATTAAAATCAACCATGGCTGTATTATCTCCAGAACTTACATTGGCTGGAATAAATTGTAAAGTATCTGTACCATATTTATATTGTCTTAATCTTCCATTAGGGAATTTTAATTGTACTGTTATTAAAGAGGTATCATTTAAAGCTAAATATTTAGATTCATCTTTTAATGCCACTCGAATTCTAGGTTTACTACTTACAATATCTCCATTTAAAATGTGCACTCCATCGAAAGTGACATCTAATAAAGGATTTTTGTCATCTCCAAAAACGTAGAAATTTTTGTAGGCGAAATTGTTGTACAAATATTGTTCTTGAGGAGTATTGGTTGGATTTACATTAATATAAAAACTATTTTTTCCAACTAAATTATCAGTTGCAACTGATGTAGAAATGGTAGCAGTATCGCCCGAATTTAGTTTTTTAATTTTTGGTAAGATGATATTCTGAGTAGTATTGTTATTATCTGTAATTTGAAGTCTAACACTTAAACTATCTGCATAAGCTACATCACTGATGTTCTTAAAACTAATTGAAATGTTTTGTGGTTCTCCTTTTTCTAAACTATCCTTAAATGAAAATTTAATATTAGGTGCCAAAGCTCCTTCAGGTAAAGCATCTGCTAATAATCTCCAATAACGTAATTGATAAGCAGAAAGATTTACAGTATCTTTTAATTGAATTAACAATTTAATATAAGGATAAGTAGCTGCATTAATACTACTGATATCGTTTGTGGTTTGTAACTCTGCATAAGTTTGCAAGGTATCAGAACTGTTATCATTCTTAACACCAATTAATTTTAAACTTACAATATCTTGCAAATCGTTTCGAGTGCCTGCCCAATTGAAATTATACCATTTTTGAGCTGGTCCTAATTTAGGAGAAACCATCAAACCATTATTCAGCTTGGTTTTCACGCTAACCCTCATGGTTAAAAAATCGTATTGATCTTGTGAGAACTGAGAAACTGGTGTAAATGTGTTATTATTTTTTTGATACACAAAAGCGAATGATCTCATTCTATTGAACGAATCCAAATCATTAAATCCAGCATTTTTTAAACGATGATATAAACTGTTGCCCAAACCATAAACACCCTCATCTTGTTTCCAGGTATTTGCATATGTAGGGGCTGGCCAATAAGGATCATCAATAATAATAGATCTTACAACAACATAAGCACCATTAGGAATAATATTATCCATAAAGTCCATGGCTTTTTTTCTACTATTAATATCGGTAGTATTAAAAGCAAAATCATATTCTTTTCCTGGGGTACATCCTGAGGTATATTCTAAACTTCCATGCTGACCTGGTTGGCCAGAGCTATTATTATACATACCTTCTAATGTTGAAGGATTATAAACAGTAAAAGTAAGATTAGAACCTCGCCAACAAATACCTTGTGTTTTAGGGTTTAAAGCATCATTAATGGCAATTGAATATGCACCATCAGCTTGTCCACCATAAGGGAATACAGCATTTCGAATAGTTAAGGTTTGATTGATGATTGGAAAATCAATTTTTCTACTTGTACTATCTGGTAATAAATTATTAAAACTATTATCAATGTTTTGGAAGAAATGAGATTGATTGAACCCTCCTTTGTTTGCATTTTGCAAATACACGAAGCTACTTGTATTCCATCTATAATTACCAGAACTTGGTACAGGTGCAACACGCCAATAATATACAGTACTATCTGTGAAAGTAAATCCTGGATCAAACTCTAATAAACCACCTATTGATGAAATTGTTTTTATTTTTTTGAAAGAAGAATTGAATAAAGCAGTAGTATCAATTTCCATTGAATATTGTTTCACACTACTAAAAGCATTAGCTGTTGAAGCAGCAAGTTTAATTTGTGCTTTATTTACAATTGCATATTGATAAGGATAAACAGGCTTTAACTCATCTTCAAAAATTACAAAGTTTTTTGTAATGCTATTATTGTTTTCACTTAATTCATCATATTTATTATCACTATCAATAATTATAGTAATACTGTTATTTCCTTTGTCTCTTAAAGCATCAATTGGTATTACCAACACCACAGAATCTTTATATCGAACAGAAACTATTCTCTTATTAAAAATATCTTCTGTTGCTCCACTTGGATATTGTCTTCTAACAAAAACCCTTACAGAATCACCAATAGCTTTTCCAATATTATGTATATAGGCTTTGTAAGTAAAATTATTATCAGCAACAGAAATAAAATTCGGATTCACAGAAACCTGTTCATCTTCAATAACAAAGTCTGGTTTCGTTGAAGCATAAATCTTTACAGCAGGATCTCCATGTAAAATAAATTGTTCACCATGAATTCTACCAAAAAAATCATTAAATGTTGCTGATGCTTTTAATTGTGCCAAAGCACCAAACATATTTTCACTTACGGGTTGATTGTATCCATTTTTTGCTAAGGATTTGTAAAATCCTGTAGAATAAAAATCTAAATAAGTAGTTAATCCAAAATGTGTTGCTGCTATAAAACCAATACTGCCTTTGTTTTTAGCCAAAATCCATCTTTCAGATAGATTAGTAATAGTAGAAAACCTAAGTTCATCAAAATCAAAAACATTATTTGCTGTACATCCATTCACTAAAAATAATGGGTACTTGCCTTGATTACTATAATCATTTGGCTCGTTTAAATTATATGCTAAACCAGAAGCTGATGAGTGACCAAAATAAGATACCAATCCAATTCCTCTAGCAAATAAATTTATTTGATCTGTATAAGTAATAGGACTTGTTTCGCTACCAGTAGTTTTATTAAAATTGGTTACAGTGCCTCCAAATAATGTGTCTTTAATTATATTTTCATAATTCTTTAAATAATAAGTGAACAAATTATTTTCACCATCGTTTTTACCACCTGCAACATGCATTAAGTTTTTCATCCATGCTTTATTTGTAATAGTTTGATTAGTGCTAGTTCCTTGCAACTCATACTGTTTTACTTTGTCTAAATAATCTAAAACTTCTTGTGAATTGATTGCAGATAATCTTCCACAACCCAATAATGGGGAAGGTTCTGTGTTATCTGGAGAAACCAACATTGGGTCAGAAGCTGGCCACCCAAAAGTCGGTACCAAATTTTCTAATTCAATATTTGGATTGCTTTCGTTAAATCTATACTGATCGTAAGTAACTCCTTTACCAATAAAAAAAACTTGTTTGGGTTTTACTGCAAATGCAGTGCTTGCATATTTAAAGAAATTACGAACACTAATGGGGTGTTTTTTAATTCCAAAAGCAAACTGATCCACTAACTCATCTGCATCAACAAATTTTGCATTGTAACCACCGCCAATGGCACTATTTCTATACAATCTATATTGTTCTATTGCATTTGCACCAGTTGTTAATCTTTTATTTGAAACAATAATATAATCGCCTTGATTGGCAGTTAGAGCATAATTTATAAATGTTTTTGAACTAAGATTATTTACTACATTAATATTTGAACTTTGTCTGCTTACCAACACAAAATCTCTAGTTGAAGTTGAAGCTGGCAAGGCAAAACGAATTGTTCCTGCTAATACAGTATCACCATTGTAAAATTTTAAATTAGTGATATCATATAAAACTGGAATATTGGCACCTCTATTAAAATTAGAAATCTGTAAAAAATTACCTGATGAAGTGGCTGGTAATTGAAATTCAAAGTTTGAAGCACCATCAAAATTAAATTGTCGTGGATATTGCAATTCAATAAAACTTGCAATAACCCTATCAAAAACATCTGTAGTGACTATTTCAATTGCAGCAGTATCTGTTGTGCCATTAAAAATAGTGAGTGGTATATTATTGTTAGTTTGAATAGCAGAAGAAAATCCACTATATAAGTTATCAAATACAACTGTACTATTTAGCCTTGCTCTAATATTTCTGGTTTTTGAAGAGTTGCCAGCTAATCCTGCCGAAAATGTAGCTACTGGTCCTGAGGAATAAACATATAAATTCTTCAATGGAACTTTGAATGCTCCAGTTGATAAATTAATATCTGCAGTTGATAAAAATTCGCAAACATCATAAGTTGAAGAATACACATCTTCACCAACATTTAATGCATAACCTCTATTAGCCCTTGCTTTAAAATTAAAACGAAGCTTGTGCGTAAAATAATTTTCAGCAGGTAATGTGTTTCCAGCTACATTATTTATAGCATTAATAAATCTAAGATTGTTACTTACATTAGTATTGGTGGTTAAAAAATAAACTGAAGTATCAGTCTGTAAACTTAATTTATCTGATAGCTGATGTGCTTGATTTCTGTAAAGAAGTTTATCCAACTTTCCATCATTCATTTCTCCCCAAAATTCAATAAAATCTTGTGCTGCCATAATGCCTGTAGAAATACTTGTATTAAGTGGCACTTGAATACCATTACGCCAAAGCTGAAATTGTTCAATAGGTGTTGATGCAAGTCCTAACCCTGCAAGGACAGTTTGATTAATTCTATATAAACCTGTGCTACCTACTTTAAATTTATAATAGGTTTTATTATAATCAATCCATTCGTTGTTATAGGATTGAGCATAAACATTGTTACAAAAAAGCAACAGCACAATAATCCTCAAAATTGACTTCATCTACTTTAAATAATTTTAGTAAAAATAGCTTTATTTTCTCTTCAGTGTTAGTGGGTTTATTAGTACTATTTGGATATGAAAAAAATAATATCGCAAAGACTGATGGTAAATTTAATGAATAAACATCTTCTGTTTCATTTTTTCATCATGACTATAAATATCGTTTCTGAAATTTAACATTCCATACTTATCTACCCAAGATGTAAAATAAACTATAAATACTGGAACAGATTTTGGCAATGAAACCCATTTTTCTTTAGGCAAATTCATTAAACTATCAATTGTTGCATCAGTATAAGTACTATCATTTCTTAAAAGATAACTTGCAAATTTTTTGGGCTCACTTAACCTAATACAACCATGACTTAGGCTTCTGTTTGTTGCTGAAAAATAATTTTTATTGGGTGTATCATGAAAATAAATTTCATAACTATTGGGAAATAAAAACTTAACTAACCCCAAAGCATTTGTTGGACCAGCTTTTTGGCGAATCATTGGTATTCCGTTAGAAATACCATATTGCTCCATATTATTCTTTTCTAAATAGTTTTTATCTTTTTTAATACTTGGTAAAATTTCATTCTTAACAATATTCGTTGGTATAATCCAGTACGGACTAAACACTATATATTTTAAATTACCATTAAAAATAACTGTAGATGTTGCAGATTTGCCAACAATCACATTCATATCCCAAACATTTACTGCACTATCAAAAACATGTAATTTAAACTCTGGAATATTTACTAAAAAGTAATTACTATCTTTTTCTTGAGGCAACCATCTTGCCCTCTCGAGATTTATTAAAATGTTTTCAACAAGAACATGAATAGGTGTATTTAATTTATCAATAAAAATTTTATTGATATTGGATGTAACGCTTAATCCATAACGATTTTGGAATTGCTGAACAGCTTTTAACAAACTAGAATCAAAAAGATTGGTACTATCATTAACAGCTAAATCTCCTAACAAATTCAATCTATTTTTAATGCTTGATACTATGGTAGATGAATCACCAAATGATATAATTTTTTTATGGAGTACAATACTATCAGTTGGATATTGTTGTTGAATTTTGTAATAATAATAAAGTCTTTCCTCAAGCTTATGATATTGAGAATTAAAAGGCACATAAAGTTTAGGATCTTTGGCTTTATGGGTAAGCACAGTATCTAATAAACTAGCAACATTTATTTTTTTAGTTGGTATAAACCAACCTAATTCAGCAGCATCTAAATCTATACCTTTATACACTTTTTCTGCATATTGAAAAAATTGGCCAGTAAGTAATAACTCTGTTTTTAGTAAATCTTTTTTAAAAAAGTGGTTGCTCTTTTTATTATTAAAGTTTTTATAATGTTGAGCTAGGACTGGGTTAAAAAAATTACTATCCTTAAGTTCTGTAGCAGTAATGTTTAATAAATTATAAAAATGATGTGCTTGTTCTGAAAGTCCTGCTGAATCGAACCAAGCATACTCATAATTTCTTTGCTTGTAAAAATTAGAAAACTGGTCTTGAAATTTTAATAAATTAGAGTCTGATGATAAAAAATGAGTAAGTTGAATACTATCGAAAAATAAATTATTATACGAAGTTTCTTGTGTAATAGTGGTATCTCTCTCCACCAGCTTTGCCCTTTTTTGTTGGCAAGACATAAAAAGAATGATGAATAATAATATTCTAGTATTTTTCATAGTTTAGAGAATAATTATTGAATCTTTTGTATGTTTTCCCAAACATCTTCAGCAATTAAATCTTCATTTCCTTCTCCGTTAATGATACAAACTTTCTCTTTATCATTTAATTTTTCAAATGCTTCAAAATAGAGCTGTTGTACTTTTTTTAAATTATCCAATGTTTCATACATTTCAATATTCTCTCTTCCTTTATTAATTCTATGCATACTTTCTTCAGGAGAAATATCAATAAAAATGTTTAAATCTGGACGTAGTAATTCTGCACTTAAGGCATTGGCTTGTATAACCCAATCCATATCCATATGTGCCCCATGATAGGCATATGATGAAAAATAATATCTATCAGTAATAACAGTATAGCCTTCTTCTAGTTTTTTTAAAATACCATAGTTACTATTGAGTAAATGATCTAATCTATCGGCAACAAAAAGACCTGCAATAGTTCTATGATCGCCCTCCATTTTATGACTAAATATTTTTCTAATTAAAACACCAATAGCACTATCTGTAGGCTCAAAAGTGCAATAAACCTTATGCCCTTGTTTTTCAAGTTTTTGGGCTAATAATTTTACCTGAGTGCTTTTACCACTTCCATCAATTCCTTCAAATGCAATAAACAAATTCTTCTTCATGAATATCTTTTCTCGGTCAAATATATGTTAATGTGGTTTTGAAATAATTGATGGGTAGTATTATTACGAATTTATAAATTACTCTATATTCGTAATTAAATTTTTAGTTATGATAAGAACAGCAAATGCAAAATGGAATGGAACAGGAAAAGAAGGTAATGGTCAATTATCTACCCAATCAACTGTATTAAATAATGCACAATACTCTTTTAATACTCGCTTTGCCGATGGCATAGGAACCAATCCAGAAGAATTAATTGCAGCAGCACATGCAGGTTGTTTTTCTATGAAATTAAGTTTTGTATTAAATGCAGCTGGTTTTACAGCAGATACAATTGAAACTAAATGCGAAGTAGAGTTTAAAGACGGAGCTGTTATTAAGTCTCATTTAATAGTTGCTGCAACAGTACCTAGTATTGATAATGAAAGATTTCAAGAATGTGTTAAAGAAGCAGAGGCTAATTGCCCTATCAGTAAATTATTAAATACAGCTATTTCATCTGAAGCCGTTTTAAATTAGTATATGCTTAAAGCCAAATTGGGTTTACGGGTAATACAGTTTTGTTTTTTATTTATTGTGGTATCGGGCTTTGCTCAAAAAAAAGATACTATTGATTATAGCTTTTTAGATTCGATAAATATTGATGAATTATTAAAATTTAAAGAGGAGAAATCTTACTTTAAATTTCAAACAAGCTATTTAACCAATGCTGTTTGGGCAGGAAGAAAAGATACAGCTGCATTACCCTATTTAACACCTTCTATTGAATACAACCATAAATCTGGCTTTTATATTGGTGCTAGTATTTCTTATTTGGCTAACAATAATTCGAGGATTGATTTATGGAGTTTGGATGCAGGCTATAGTTTTGATATTATTAAAAAACTCAATGCTAGTTTTTACATCAATAAGCCCTTTTATAATTCAAATAGTAGAAACGTTCAGAGTGATGTGAGTTTTTATACTGGTGGAACTCTGACTTTTGAAAATAATATTTTAAATGTTTCTGCTACAGGTAATGTAATGTTTGGGAGCGAAAGTGATTTTAATTTAATTCTCAGTTTAGATCATCAATTTAATTGGTCAGGAAAAGGAGATGTAAACTGGACCATAGCCCCTGTATTAAACACCTATTTAGGCAGTGTAGGTTATTATCAGAATTATAGATTTAAAAGAGTAAACCCAAGAAATAACTTACCCCAAACCGTAAATGTAACTATTAGCTCTCCTAATAAATTTCAAATTTTATCGTACGAGTTTTCATTGCCCACTTATTTCGACAAAACAAAATGGGGTATTTTTCTTAATCCAACTTTTGCCATACCAGTTAATCCTGTTATCACTACATATAGAGTAACGGGTCCTAATGGAGGTGTTATTATACCAGAATCAAAAATTACTGAGCAAATTTCTAATACATTGTATGCCGAGTTTGGCGTTTATTTTAAGTTTTAAATTAAACCAAATTGCTTAGCATGATGCAGTGTATGCTTATAATGTAATTGTACCCAATCATCAAAATTCAAATCACCAAAAACAGGATGTAAAGTAGTTGTGCTTTCGTTTTGATGAAACTGACTAAAGAATTGTGCTATATCATTTTCCAATTCATGTAATGAACCTTGCATCTCTGCATGGCGAACAGAAAATGGAGTTTCGGGTAACATGGGGGCTTTGGTATTTTCTCTAAATTCTTTATCGCTCCATAAAAAATCTCTGAATTTACTTAGTTGTTCTGGTGGTGTAACTTGCTGAAATTTAAGTTTACCGTAAGAAACTTTAAAAAAATCTGCCACATGTTCAACCATTTGTTGTGCATTCATAACACCCCAATTTCCTTTTTGATCTGCTGATAAAGTGCTTACCAATTTTAAAAAATCTTGTTGAATAAATTGCTGTTTTTGCATAACCTAGTTTTTTTAAATTAAAAAAGTCCTACTATAAAAGTAGGACCTTGCAGTTGGTTTTGGTGCTTTCGTCTATGATAAGTGATTATCAATTTCTTTACAAAGTGCATCAAAAATTTCATCTACACTTCCTTCTCCTTTAATATTTTTTACTTTATTAAATTTCTTATAATAATCTTCTACAACAGATGTTTTTTTATGGTATTCTACAATTCTAGCTTTAATAATTTCAACATTAGCATCATCATCTCTTCCACTAGTTAAACTTCTGTGTTGTATACGACTAATGAGTTCTGCTTCCCCTACTTCTAGTGCTAAAACAATAGCTATCTCTGTGTTTTTAAGTTCAAGTAACTTGTCAAGAGCTTCACTTTGAGCTTCTGTTCTCGGAAAACCATCAAACAAAAAACCATTTACACCTAAATTTTCATCTAAGGCCGAACTAATCATTCCAATTACTACTTCATCAGGAACTAATAAGCCTTTTTCCATAATAGCTTTTGCTTCTATGCCTAAAGGTGTTTGAGTAGCAATTTCATGACGCAATAAATCGCCAGTACTCAAATGCTTTAGCCCATATTTAGCAATTAGTTTTTCGCTTTGCGTACCTTTTCCACTTCCTGGCGGACCAAACAATATAATATTCAACATGTACCTACTATCCTTGTGTGAGTTACAAATATAGGGAAGGACATGAATTGTTAAAAATTTGTTTAACTAATATAAATCATAATTTAAATCTTATTTCGAAACGTAAGTATAGGTATATAAAATAATTTTAAGTTATTATGAAAAAATTGAACATCTTATTTTCATTTGTTTTAATATTTACCAGTTGCCAATCTCAACCATTAAAATCTAATAAAATGGATACTTCTAAAAAAACCAGTAATGTTTATTATAATAGAGAAGATTCTAAAAAAGTAGACGTGAGTAATGATGTTTGGAAGAATATTCTTTCTCCGGAAGTATACAAAATTGCCAGGGAAAAAGGCACTGAACGACCAGGGTCGAGTGAATTTGAATACAAAAAAGACGTTGGCACCTACTATTGTGCTGTCTGTGGTAATACGCTTTTTAAAAGTGATACCAAATTTGAAAGTGGTTGTGGCTGGCCGAGTTTTTATGAGCCTTTTTCTAAAACTTCCATCATTTATTTACCAGATAATAGTTATGGTATGAAAAGAACAGAAGTGCAATGTGGCAAATGTCATTCTCATTTAGGTCATGTTTTTGAAGATGGTCCACCACCAACAGGATTAAGATATTGTATTAATGGTGTGGTGTTAGATTTTGAAAAAGCTCAAGAAGCTGAGAAAAAATTTGATGGTAAGAAAGAATAATTAAAACTTTCTTGAACACTTGATAATAGCAAAAGAATCTAACGTATTAGCTCTGGATTTAGAATTAATAAAGTCTAACTTTAACTCAGTGATGTGATAATAAGGAAACCATTGTAATGGTTGTACTTTAAAGCTATCTGTATTGATATTACTGATTTCGTTAGAAGAAGAAAATAATAAAACATCTTTGTTTCTCTTCAACACTTCGTGTAAATTATTTTCAATTTTAATTGTTGAGTTGCCATAAAAATCAAAAGAAAACTCATTGGTTCTATACATTGGTATGGTTGAATTAGGCAGATTTTTTTGCTGCCATTTTCCAGCATTCATACCTGCTTGGTATTGCATGATGCTTGGGTAAAAGAAGCCATTAAAGAAAGCTGCAAACAAAACTGAAAAAAATACCCCTTTTGTTACAATTGATTTTATAGACAAATCAGATAAGAGTCTAGAATTAAATTGAGTAATTATTATTGTTAATGCTAGAGCTAATAGTGGAAAGCTAAATTGATAAAAAACTATAAGTAATGCAATTATTACAACTAAAATAAAAAAAACAACATTTTGAATATGAAATGCAATTTTTAATTCTTTGGTTGATGTGATTTGTATTAAATACTGAGCAACAATTATGGATAGTAGCGGAAAAATAACAACAATGTAATGTGGCAATTGAAATTGAGAAACTGAAAACAATAGAAAACTGATTATTGCTGTTGCATAAGTAATTATAGCAGCTTTATTGGTTGGAGTAGAAAAGTTTTTAATTTTCTTAAAAGCTTGAATAAACAAATAAACAGACCAAGGTAAAAAAGCCCAAAGTGTGGTATGTACAAAAAAGAAAATATCTCCATCACCTTTAATAGGGCCAGTATTAAAAAATCTTCCAAACTGACTATCCCAAAAAAAGAATTTCAGTCCAGAAACCCCTGTTCTACCAAAAACAACTTTTTCAGGATGTAGATCAAACTGATAATATAAAGCGTATAATTCTGGAAATATAAAAACGAAACTTAGTAATAAAAACAAATACCATTTCAATTGAAAAAACTGTTTCCACTGTTTTGTTATCATCCAAAAAATAACAAATCCAGAACCAATAATAATCAAAACAAAAATGCCTTTTGTCATCATGGCAAAGGCTGCATATAATGCAGCTAAAACAATATGCTTAAACCAGTTTTGCTCATGAGCCAAATAAAAATGATATATAGCAGCAATTACAAAAGCCGTTAAATAACCTTCGGCCCTTACATCAAAATTGCTGAGAATAACATGCAAACTTGTTGCATAAATTAAAGTAGCTATTTGAGCTAATTCTTTAGAATAGAGTTTTTTTGCAAATTGATATGTATAAAATACGCCCAATAAAAAACATAAAAAAGAAGGTAGTTTATAAGCAAAAGCAGAAATGCCTAAAAGCTTAAAGCTTAAAGCAGAAAACCAAAAAGGCAAATGAGGCTTATCGAGCCAATCGCCACTATAAGCATATAAATTCAGTAAATCTTTTTGAGTAACTATATGTTTTGCAATTGAAGCATACAAAGCACCATCTGGTTCTAAGATGTCAATAAAAATCCCTGATGCATTTGCTAAAAGTACAATGGCCAGTAGAAATTTGAATTTAGGAAAAGCAGTATTACTTAAAGTAGCTTGCATAAGGCAAATATAATCTTGGTAATGTTAAGTAATCTGTCAAAATTATAAATACTTATTACACTCGCAGAAGAAAAAGAAAACGCAGAATTTATATACTACTTTTCTGCGAATTCAACATTTTCTGCGAGAAAATAAAATTATCTTTATCTATTTCCTCTCGCCGAATAAATAGAAATCGCTGAATTTTTATACTACTTTTCTGCGAATTCAACCTTTTCTGCGAGAAAATTATAAATACTTATTACCCTCGCAGAAGAAAAAGAAAACGCAGAATTTAAATAGTTTTTTTCTGCGAATTCCCCGTTTTCTGCGAGAATATAAAAAAAAATTAAATCTACACAACTACTTAAAAGCTTTTTACAATCAACTATTTAACCTGTAATTTCTTCATTTTGAATATTAGTGCTAGTTTTTTGTACTTTAAAAGTCAAAATTCCACTGTTTCCGTTACTTTTGCAGCCAATTAAAACCGAGTTATTCAGCTTTATTACTTCACTAATAAAGTTTAATTCAGAAATTTTTTAGTTTATGGCAGGACAGTTAAAAGAAGTTAGAAATAGAATTAAAAGTGTACAAAGTACCCAACAGATTACTAAAGCCATGAAAATGGTGAGTGCTGCTAAACTTCGTAGAGCTCAGGATGCAATTATTCAAATGCGACCTTATGCTCAAAAACTTCAAGAAATGTTAAGCAATATTATTAGCAATGTTGAAGGTGGGGCATCTATTAAATTAGCTGAAGTTAGAAATATTGAAAAGGTTTTATTTATTGTAATTACTAGTGATAGAGGTTTATGTGGAGCTTACAACAGTAATGTTGTTAAACTAACCAAAGCAACCATAGCAGAAAAATATGAAAGTCAATTTCAAAAAGGAAATGTAGCTATTTGGAACATTGGTAAAAAAGGTTGGGAATCTTTAACTAAATCTGGATTTAAAACTAGTGATGCTCATAAAGATATTTTCTTAAACCTAACTTTCGAAAACGTTCAAAAAGCGGCTCAAGACGCTATTACAGCTTTTGAAAACAAAGAGTTCGATGCTATTGAAATAGTGTACAGCAATTTTAAAAATGCAGCTACACAAGCTTTTGTTGCTGAGCCATTCTTGCCCATTCCAAAAATTGTTGCAAAACCTGGAGCAAAAAAATCTGATTTTATATTTGAGCCTAACCAAGATGAATTAATTGCTGAGTTAATGCCAAAAATTTTAAATACGCAATTATATAAAGCTGTTTTAGATGGCAATGCTAGTGAACATGGTGCTCGTATGACAGCTATGGATAAAGCTAGTGAAAACGCTAATGAGCTTTTAAAATCGTTGAAAATTTCTTATAACAGAGCAAGACAAGCAGCTATTACAACTGAACTTACTGAGATTGTAAGTGGTGCTGCTGCTTTAAATGGTTAGTTCTAGAATTAAAAACAACTCATGGAACTTTCTAATATCATTCCTCATATTGAAGCCCTCATTTTTGCAAGTGATAAACCTTTAACAGTATTAGATATTGTTGAACTTATCAATAATGCATTTGGTTTTATTGATGAAAGAGTTACTGTTGATCAGATTGAAAGTTGTGTTGAAGGCATTAAAGAAAAATATGCCAGTGAGTTTTATCCTTTCGAAGTAAAAGAAAGTGGTGGGGGTTTACAATTTCTTTCAAAACCTTCTTTTCATTCTACAATTGGACAATTAAATGGAGATAAATTTTTAAAAAGATTATCCAACGCTGCATTAGAAACCTTAGCCATTGTAGCTTACAAGCAACCCATTACTAAAAGTGAGATTGAAAAAATAAGAGGCGTTAACAGCGATTACAGCATACAAAAATTATTAGAAAAAGAATTATTGGTGATTAGTGGTAGAGATGAAACCTCTCCCGGTCAGCCTTTAATTTATGCTACCTCAAGAAATTTCATGGATTATTTTGGTATCAATTCAACTGACGATTTACCAAAAATTAGAGAAGTGCTAGCTGACCAAACAGTTGAAGCAACAATCATTAACCAAGATGATTTTAAATCTACTTTTCATCAAAATGAAGAGCAAGCTCCATCGAACATTGAAATTACTGAAGATGGTAGTTTGATTGAGAAAGATGAAGAGGAAAATAAGGAAGATTAATTTATCATCTCTAATATTTCCTCAACATAAGTTCTTTCATTACTTAAACGTGGTACTTTATGTTGGCCACCCAATTTCCCTTTTTTAGATAACCATTTTGTAAATACATCTTTAGGTAATTGTTTTACCAAAGGCATTTGAAGAGCAATATCTTTATAACGCTTGGCTTCATAATCGCTATTCAAAGTTTTTAAAGCACAGTCTAATTCGTAAGCAAATTCTTTTATGCAATGTGGTGCTTTTTCAAACTCAATTAACCATTCATGTGAGCCACTTTGAGAGTCACCAAAATAAATGGGTGCTGCAGTATAATCGTTCACAATGCTGTTTGTTTTTTCTGCAGCAATTGCAATGGCTTTATCAGTATTATCAATAATTAATTCTTCGCCAAAAGCATTAATAAAATGTTTTAATCTGCCACTTACTTTAACTCTAAAAGGAAATGTGGAGGTAAACTGAACCGTATCGCCAGGCATATAACGCCACAATCCTGCATTGGTAGAAATAACTATTGCATAATTTTTACCAATCTCTACTTTATTTAAACCAATAGTTTTTGGTTCTAGTTTTCCATATTCTTCAACAGGCATAAACTCATAAAAAATACCATGATTTAATAAGAGTAACATTCCTTCTTCAGTTAAAGAATCTTGCACAGCAAAAAATCCTTCACTAGCATTATAAATTTCTAAATAATGAATTTCTCTTCCTATAATTTTTTTAAACTGCTCTTTATAAGGTACAAAAGAAACGCCTCCATGAATGTATACTTCTAAGTTTGGCCAAACTTCTGATATGGATTCTTTGCCAGTAATTTCTAAAATTCTTTTCAATAAAACTAAAGTCCAAGTAGGCACACCTGATAAAGAAGTTACATTTTCTTTTATAGTGCTTTGAGCTAATTTTTCAATTTTAGATTCCCATTCGTCCATTAAAGCAATACTGAGCTCTGGTGTTCTAATCCATTGACCCCAATAAGGTGAATTTTGCAACAATACAGCACTTAAATCGCCATACTGAATGTTCTCATTAATTATACACATTTGATGACTTCCGCCAATAACTAACCCTTTTCCTGTTAACAAGTCGCTATTGGGATTTAAATAGTAGTAAAGACTGATTACATCCTTAGCTCCTTGAAAATGACAATCTTCTAAACTCTCTTTTGTTATAGGGATGAATTTGCTTTTTGTACTTGTTGTACCACTACTTTTTGCAAACCAATTTACAGGTGTATTCCATAAAATGTTTTCCTCTCCGTTCATAATTCGTTCAACATAGGGTTGAATATCTTCATACTCTTGAATGGGGATGGTATTTTTAAAATCTGTGATAGAAAAAAGTTTGGTGAGCCCAAATTTTCTGCCTATCTCTGTGTATTGAGCATGAGTTACCAAATCTTGTAAAACTTCTCTTTGGGTTCCTATTGGATTAGAAAGCCAAGTTTCTGTTCGCCATTGACGAAATCGAACTAATCTAGATATTGCAGGACTAAGAAGTTTCAATGGTTTTGGTAATTAACTTTGGAAAATTACAACCTTTTTTGCATTTAACCATTTTAGGGTGTAAAGCAATATCAAAATCAATTTAAATGGACCCCAAGTTTTTACAGTACATTAAGCAATTATTGAAAACTATAACTCTTGTTTTAGTGTGGATGACGATAAATATTAAATATGGGATAATGGAAAATTATGCTTTTCCTGAAGAAGGTTTTGCCCAAGCAAATTATATATTCTATACTTGGTTTATCATTAGTTTTATAGTAGTAATATGGTATTTGATAAAACTTTGGAATAAACCTTTAGATGAAAAAAAATAATTTATCTATAACTATTGTTTGGGCATTTGTAGGTTTCAATATTAAATGAAATGCCTACATGAAAAGTTGCAAAAGCATCTGTTTGTAAAGAATTGCCTCTTTGTTTTCCTTTTTGCCCAATGGTATAACCAACATCATAACTTCTATCATTTAATAAAGCACCAGCACTACCAGGAGCAAAAGCATCTGTAGCATAAGTAGTGCTTACATCATCTAAATAATCTGTGGTTGTAAATCGATACCTTAATTCAGAAAAAATATTAAACGATGGTGTTATGGCATATTTAAAACCAAGAGTTAATGGAATACAAAATGCATATTTATCATAAGGTGTTCTGTTTGGATATAAAGGGCTTCCTTGTCCTTCGGTACCTATGGGTTGTAAATTATATTTAACTCCACCCAAATAAGCATAAGGGTCAAATGAAAAAACACCAACGCCTAAGCCAACATAAGGAGTGTATTCATATCCTTCAAAACCTGGCTGAAACCTGAAAAAATTAAACGTGCCGTTTACTGAAAACTCCCATACATCTGAGTTAAAACTTAGGTTACGATATTTTTGAAAAATATTATCACTATACTTATCAGCATAGGCCAAAAAAGCATAGGTAGCAGAAATATTGAGTCCTATATAATTATTAAACTGTTTGGTATAATGAACAGCAGCAGAAAACTTAGGCCTGCTAATATTGATATCAGGATTTAGATCCCCAAAATAATGCCCAATACCTGCAGAAATACCAATTTCTCCAGCATGCTTATAAGCATCGAAAAATTGAGCTTGAGATTGATGAAACCCAATTAACATGAACCAAAATAAGAACAGTGTTTTTTTCATACCTCTATTAACAAGATTATAACCTTTAAACGATTTTATATGATGAAAAATATTTAATAGAGTAGAATTATTTCAAAAAAGTATTTAGTTAAAGTTGATTAAATCAAATTAAAAGAAACGTTAATTTCTTTTATCCATTCCCCAAGTGAGCTTATTTCTAAGGGTTGATAAAAAACTGTTTTCATTCAATCGAACCAAACTAACAGTGAAGTTTTCTTTTTTAACTGCAATTTGTATGTGTTTATCTACCCATTCTCTTCGTGCATCCATAACACAAATGTATTGCTCTGTTCTGCCTTCAACTTCAAAAGAAATGATGTTGGTATCTGATACAACTATGGGTCTAACATTCAAATTATGAGGTGCAACTGGAGTTATAACAAAACTATTTGATTCTGGAAAAACAATTGGTCCACTACAGCTTAAATTATAGCCTGTAGATCCGGTTGGAGTAGAAACAATTAAACCATCGGCCCAATAAGTATTTAAAAATTCACCATTAATAAACGTATGAATTTTTATCATAGATGATGCATCGGTTTTATGTAATGCAAATTCATTTAATGCAAAAGGTGTTTCTCCAAATAATGGCAAAGTAGAATCGCTATGTATTAAACTTCTCTTATCTACAACATATGTTCTATTAACTAGTGATTCTACAGCACTTGCAATTTCATCTTTACTAACACTAGCTAAAAAACCTAATCGACCAGAATTAATTCCTAGAATGGGAATATTACTATCTCTAACTAATGTAACAGCATCTAAAATAGTTCCATCTCCTCCAACACTTATTAAACAATCAATTTTATTAGAAACTAATTCTGTATAATTTTTAAATGGAATAATAGTTTCGTGAGTAAAATTTGATATTAAACTATCAAATAAAAAAGTAGTTACTTGAACTTTTTTTAACTCATCAATCAATTGTTGAATTGTACTGATTTGCTCATCATCTAATCCACGACTATAAATTGCTACAACCATTGTTTAAGATTGAGTGGCAAAGTTAAGGATAGAATCATGAAAGACCTTTTTACCATTTACATTGTACTTTAATTGGAATATTTTTTAAAGTAACGGGAATGGCTAATGAATTAATATCACTACTCCAATTTGCTTTAACAGGAATATTATTTATAAGCACCAATTTGGGTGCAGATGAAATAGTTGGAATGTTAAGTATAATATTTCTCACACTTGGCTTTCCTTTATAAATGCCATTGTTATTTTTAATATTAATAGTCAGCATTTTTTTATTAAGCCCTGTTGAAGTAAAGCTAATAAGCTCAAACTGTTTTTCAGCCATTGCATTTTTATTTTCTCCATCATCATCATACATATCATAGTTTGATGTTGAAAAAGAAGGGATATAAGTAACATTTATTTTGCTTCTATCTATTTCTGTTGTATTCTCTCCTTTACAATTGTATTTTGGAATAAAGCTTCCTTCTTTATAATAAACGGCTGTTTTATAATCTGAAACATCAACATCATAGAACTCACTACCAGAAAGCATTTGATTGGTTGTTGTTGCATACCAATTTCCTTTTGGCAAATAAACTTTTCGAGTAGTTTGTTCTCTTTCAATTACTGGAGCAACCAAAATATCATCACCAAATAAATACTCATCTTCTATTTTATAAGCATTGGAATCGGTTGCATAATTATAAAATAATGGCTTAACAATAGGTTCAGCAAATTTGGTTTGTTTATATGCTAATGTATAGTTGTAAGGTAATAATTGATAGCGTTCAATTATTGCTTTTTTAGCAATTGACTTATAAGGCTCATCAAACAAAGCTGCTTCACTAGGAAAACTAGGTGCTTGTTTATCGTGATCGTACAAAGCCGTTCCATGAGGACGAAGAATTGGTGTGTAAGCTGCAAACTGCATCCATCGAGCGTACAATTCATTATCATATTCTCCTAAAGCAAAACCTCCTGCATCTGCATGTACATAAGGTACTCCAGATAAACTCATTCCTAACATAACTGGTAATTGAGCCTTTAAACCACTCCATGTTCTACCAACATCTCCACTCCAAGGAAAAATACTGTAACGCTGACTTCCAGCAAAACCACTTCTATTTAAATGAAACAATCTTTGTTTTGGATAATCTTTTGCATAATTTTCGAACAGCATTTTATTCCAGTAATGACCATAGATATTATGTACTTCATCTGCTTTTATCATTCTATCCATGCCCAAATCTGTTAAATCATGATATAGGTCTGAAGGATGATGCTCGGGTTCTCCTAAATCTGTCCACCAAGCTGCAACGCCATTATTGATTTGTTTTTTATAATGATAATTCCAAATCCAATCTCCAGCTTTCTTTTTAAAAATATCAATCAATCCTCCTTTACCAAAATAAAAGTCTTTTAACATGTAGGGTTTCTTCCAACTATCAACTGCTAAATAATCTAAAGATGGAATAAAACCATTGGTGTATTGTAATACATATGGTTCAGTAATTAATGTTGTGTTGATGTTTTGTTTTTTAAAATCGCCTATCATACCAACTGGGTTTGGCCATTTTTCTTTATTCACCCAATCTAAATTGCCTACATAACCTTTAATACTATCGCCAAACCAAAATAAATCGAAGATGATAGCATCAACAGGAATATTTTCATCTTTCATTTTTTTAGCAATCGTTGTTGTTTGTTCTTGACTGGTATAACCAAATCTGCTCATTAAATTTCCTAAAGCCCAACGTGGTGGCAATGGTTGTGTACCTGTAAGTTTATGATAAGCCGATAAAATTTCTTGATAGGTTTTTCCGGTAATGATATAAACATTGATTTCTCCACTAAAAAATCCTACTTGAAAAAAATTACGATCATTTTTTGCTATGTCTGCATAGCCTTTAGAGCCATTGTCGAAAAATACAGCATACCCTTTATTGCTAATAAAAAAAGGAACAGAATAATTTAAATTTTCAGCACCCAATCCATAAGCATAATTGGGCCTATTATATAATTCAAATTTTTGACCTCGTCTGTTCATGGGTAAAGCTCTTTCTCCACCTCCAAAAATCATTTCATCTTCTTTCAATTCAAAACGTATTCCTTTATAACCTTCATCATCAAAATGAGGAATTAAGGTTAATTTTTCTTTATTTAATTGAATTGAAGCATCTGCATTGATTTTGTATGAAGGGATGATTGTACTTACTGGCTTTGCAATAACAGCATTAGTTACATTATAATCGTTTGCATATTCAAATGGATGATAAACAACTTTAGTTATATTAGTAGCATAAGGAATAACTTCCCAATTAGCATTACGCTGAGAAAAAGAATTTAAAGAGAAAAATAGACTCAATAAAACCCAACCTGAATAAAGCCTGAACTTAGTCATAAATCAAAATATTTTAATTGAAAATAAGGCTATAAAAATAAACAGAAAGCTTGAGCTTTTTATAAAGCTTTAAGTTAATCTGCTTTTTGTTTTACGAGAGAACAACATTTCAGTAATAAAAATCATTACTAAACTTAGTACAGTTGTTGCTAAAACTTTTAAAATAAAGTAACCAAAAGTTCCGAACTGCATCCATTCTATAAAAACTAAATATGCGTGATGCAAAAAGGTTAGAATTCCAATGTAAAAACTATAAGGCCCCCAGCCCATGCTTCTAACAGAAGGTTCTGTAAAACTTTGTTCTGTTGAATCTTTTGCAATAAAAATATTTAATAAAAAAGGTCTTAAATATGCAATTAGTGCACATGGGGCTGCATGTAGTCCTGGAGTGTGTAAAAAATAATCGGTTAACATTCCAAAAGAAAAACCAATAATTAATAAATGCCATCTTCTAATACTAAAAGGCAACCAAAGAATAAATAAAAAATATAAATAAGGTGTAATATAATGATGAACTAATGGAACATTGCTCAAGATATAAACCTGAACAAACAAGAATATTACTAAACGAAAAATATGTTTAATGATACTATTCATTTCCTAAATTAAAATGCAATTTTTTAGTAATAGAATCTAATTTAAATTGCTCAGTATAATAATGATTTACAATAATATTTACATGCTGAATGGTTCTGAAATTAGTAGCAGATTTTATTCTTAAAGTATAAGTATTTCCTTGGTCATCTTTTTCAACAGTTGTAACTGTACCAATCATTAATTGAGATGGAAATGATGGTGAATATCTACTAGTAACAATAGTATCGCCTTTTTTTACTTGTACCGATTTGCTTACTTTACGCATGACTAAATAATCTGGGTCATCACCATCCCACTCTACATTTTCTGCATATTGATCTTTACTATTTTTTAGCATAGCAGAAACTTTTGAATTTCTGTTGAGCAAACTCATGGCTACAGAATAGTTATCACTCACACTTACTATTTTTCCTACAATTCCATTAGGACCCAAAACACCCATATCTGTTTTTACACCTTGATTGGCTCCTCTTTCTAATGAAATAAAATTAGATTCTAATGAAACTGTATTTCCAACTACTGTAGCAGGTAAAAATGTATATTTTCTGAAACGATTTAAGGTATCTTTAATTAAAGTATCTATTTTAATAACAAGACTGCTATCGGGTGCAACTATATTGCTTTGTAACAAATTTCTAAGACGATTATTTTCTAAAGCCAAATCTTCATTAACCTTAGCAAGGTTAAAATATTTTGTTATGTTATTGTATCTTGAGTTGATTACCCCTGTTACTTCATTAGCTTTTGTAGAAAAAAAAGCTTCATGTGTTTTACTAAATTTTGAAATAGATACAATACATATAATCTGTAATATTAAAAACGAAATAAGATTAAAGTATTGCCGTATAAATAGAAAGATGTTTCGCAACGTTTTTAGTCTTTAGTCTTAAGTAAATAGTCTTTGTTGTGTAATTTTTGGTATAATATTTTACTTAAGACCAAAGACTACATACTAAAGAATTATTTCATAATAAATGGATAGTACTGATAATTTTTCAAAGCTAAGCCTGTTCCTCGAACTACACTTTTTAATGGGTCTTCGGCAACATGAACAGGTAATTTTATTTTAGCACTAATTCTTTTATCTAATCCTCTTAATAAAGCACCACCACCTGTTAAATATAATCCTCTTCTATAAATATCAGCAGCTAATTCTGGTGGTGTAGTTTCTAATGCTTTTAATATAGCTTCTTCAATTTTAAATACACTTTTGTCTAAGGCTTCAGCAATTTCTTGATAACTTACCATTATTTGCTTTGGAATACCAGTTACCAAGTCTCTACCATTAACAGCCATGTCTTCTGGAGGAGAATCTAAATCTTTAGTAGCTGCACCAACATTAATTTTAATTTGTTCAGCAGTTCTTTCTCCAATCAATAAACTATGATATCTACGTAAAGCTTCCATGATATCTTGTGTAAACTCATCTCCAGCAATACGAATACTTTGATCGCAAACAATACCTGCTAATGCAATTACAGTAATGCCAGTTGTTCCTCCACCAATATCAATAATCATATTACCTACAGGTTCTTCAACATCAATTCCTATACCTAAAGCAGCAGCCATAGGTTCGTGAATCATATAAACTTCTTTAGCACCAGCTTGTTCGGCACTATCTCTAACGGCTCTTTTTTCAACTTCTGTAATGGATGATGGAATACAAATTACCATTCTCCAGCTTGGGGGAATCCATGGTTTTTTTGGATATATCATTTTAATCATCTCACGAATCATCAACTCGGCTGCATTAAAATCTGCAATTACACCATCTTTCAATGGTCGTACAGTTTTAATACTTTCGTGTGTTTTTTCGTGCATGAGTAATGCCTTCTTTCCAACGGCTAAAACTTCTTTTGGATCGTTTCTATTTAAAGCAACAATGCTGGGTTCATTCACCACTATTTCATCGTTGTGTATAATCAATGTATTGGCTGTACCCAAGTCCATCGCTATTTCTTGAGTAAAAAAACTAAACATTCCCATAGTTGTATTTCCTTTTTAATTAGGGTGCAGCAAAGGTGGATATATTTAATGGATTTATCAACACCAATTCAACATTTATTTACAAGGTAATTTTTATATAAAAGTCTGCTAAACCTCAACTGTTACTTTATTGAGTATGATGTGGTGCAATTTTATGCTTAAAGCCTGAAACAGCATTTTGCCATTAGCATTTCTTTCTATGTAATAACTGGCTTTATCTAACTCTTCTACTATAGCTTCTTGCTGGCTCACACTAGCAATTTTATTGAGTCTTACGGCAAAGTCTTTTTCATTTTCGGGTAAGTGAACTCTATCTATGCCTAAAACCTTTATCCGAATACTTTGTTCTAAAAGATGATTGAAATAGCGTAAAAACTGTTTTTGCTTTTCTCTACCTAATTTGCTCATTTCATCAACCCATTTTACTTGTTCGGGTAGCATTCTTCTAATAATAAATTTTAACCAGTCTTTGGCTAAACTTTGCCAATCTTCTTCACTGTGCTGTAATAATTGAATAGCCTCTCTATAATTTCCTTCACAAATACTGGCTACTTGTCGGGCTGTTTCTTCACTGCAATTGGCTCTTTGAATGAGTGCTTTTTCAATTTCTGATGTTTGTAATGAAGGAATTTTTACTAATTGGCACCTACTTAAAATAGTAGGCAAAATCTTTTCTTCATTTTCTGCCACCAAAATAAATAAGGTATTTGCAGGTGGTTCTTCAATCAGCTTTAATAATTTATTGCCTTCTTTACCCAAATATTCTGGCATCCACAATACCAAAACTTTGTACTCAGATTCATAGGTTTTTAAACTGAGTTTTTTTAAAATATCATGGCACTCTTCTGCAGTGATATTGCCTTGTTTATTTTCTGCATTAATAGAAAGAAGCCAATCGTACACATTGCCATAAGGATAAATTTGAACAAATTCACGCCACTCTTTAATGTAATCTGCACTGATGGGTTTATCGCCACTTTTTTTGGGTATTACAGGAAAAGTAAAATGCAAATCGGGATGTATAAGCTGTTCTGCTCTTTGTTTTGCAGCAGTCATATCATCATCATTAATACTTGTTGGCAAAGCACTCATACCACCAAATAAGTCTTCAACAACAGGTGCTGATTTAGGCTGACAAACAATATATTTTGCAAACTCAATGGCTAATGGTAAAGCTCCAGAACCTTCTTTCCCTAAAAATAACAAAGCATGGCTTAAACGGTTTTGTTGCACCATTTCTTTGAGCTGCTTTTTAATATTTTCATGACCAATAACTTTATCCCAATCCATAAATGCAATAGTATTTTATTTAAAATGGAAAAACAAAATTTTCTATATTCGAGAAAATTAGTGCTTATGATACAGCCAGCAACACTTAAATTTTTAAAAGATTTAAAGAAAAATAATAGTCGAGAATGGTTCGAAAAAAATAGAAAGCCATACGAAAATGCTAAACTAAATTTTATTGAGGTAACTCAAGAAATTATAGTTCAATTTGGAAAAATTGACCCCACCATTTCTCATCTTGAAGCTAAAAAGTCTGTATTTAGAATTAATAGAGATGTGAGGTTTAGTAAAGATAAAAGTCCTTACAAAACCAATATGGGTATGTTTTTAAGCAAGTCCGGGAAAAATGCAACTCATGCAGGGTATTATTTTCACTTAGAACCTGGAGATTGTTTTATTGGAGGTGGCTTATACATGCCTATGGCAGATTTATTAGCAAAAGTTAGGCAAGAAATAGATTATAACTGGAATGAGTTTTCGAAGATTATTTCATCAAAAAATTTCATTACACATTATAATGAATTGAACACATCAAAAGAATATACTTTAACCCGACCACCAAAAGGTTATGAAGCAGATAATCCTGCTATTGAATTTTTAAAAATGAAATCTTGGATTACAGGTAAGAAAATTTCTGAAGCTGAATTAATGGATAAAAAACTAATTAAAAACACAGTTGCAAGTTTTGAAGCATTACAACCATTAATTCAGTTTTTTAATAGGGCTATTGATGGATAACTAAAACTGAAAATAAATAAACTCTTGTTGCTCATTGGTAACAAAAAATAATATTACTATCACTATACTATAGTAAAACAAGCGACGAACAATTATACTTTTTTTGATAAACATTTTTTCTAAAGCATAGTTTCTTTCTCTTCCCATCCATTCTATAAACATCAAAAAAACAATTAACAGCATTAATAATTTTGGAAATAAAGATGGCCATGTAAATATTGAAGTTGAAAAAATTGAAACAACAATTTCGATTGCCTGAGTTAGATTTTCTGCTCTAAAAAATATCCAACACAAAATGGTTAAAAAAAATGTAACAAGAATTTGAAAAGTTTCTTTTAAAGAAGGCAAAATCTTTACTGAAGCAACTATGTTTAAATAGTTTCTATTCGTATTATGTATTACAGAAGGAATGACTAATAAGGCATTTAAAAATCCCCAAAAAATAAAAGTCCAGTTAGCACCATGCCAAAAACCACAAACTAAAAAAATGATACATACATTTCTTATGGTAATGCTTAAGTTTTTTCTACTGCCACCTAATGGAATATACATATAATCTTTAAACCAACTCGATAAAGAAATATGCCATCGTCTCCAAAATTCAGCCATGTTTCTGGAGAAGTAAGGAAAAGAAAAATTCTTCAACAAAGTAATTCCAAACAATTTTGCAGTGCCAATTGCAATATCAGAGTAACCAGAAAAATCGCAATAGATCTGAATGGCAAAAAGAAAAGCACCAACTAATAATGTACTTCCAGAATGTGAAGCTGTGTTTTCAAAAATAATATTTACATACTGAGCACATTGATCGGCTATTACAATCTTTTTAAACAAACCCCAAAGAATTTGTCTTAATCCATTTACAGCGTTTGAATAATCAAAATTTCTTTCAGCTTTAAATTGTGGTAAAAGGTGTGTAGCCCTTTCAATGGGGCCAGCAACTAACAATGGAAAAAAACTTACAAACAAACCATAATCAACAATATTTTTTTCTGGTTTTATGGTATTGTTATAAACATCAAATACATACGATAAGCCATGAAATGTATAAAAAGAAATACCTACTGGTATAATAACTTCTAAGGTTACTGGACTAAATTGAACACCAATATGGGCAAGACCTTGGGCAAATTCTTGAATAAAAAAATTATAATATTTAAACACGCCTAAAAACCCAAGATTGATTACAACACTTAAAACCAGCCAAAGTTTTTTTTGACGAAGTTGTTGTGTTGATGCAATTTTTAATCCACTTGAATAATCAAGTAATGTAGAAAATATTAATAAAAAAAGAAAACGCCAATCCCAACAAGCATAAAAAAAATAACTAGCTAATAAAAGAATACTATTTTGCTGTATTTTCTTTTTACAACAATACCAATGTATCAGAAATATAAATGGAAGAAAAAGAGCAAAGGCAAATGAATTGAATAACATGTGCTTTACTTTATTTGTTCTTGTATTGTTTTAAAAGCAGCTACATTATCTCTATTAAAAACGGCTTTTGCTATTTCATTTTTTTCAGCTTTAGTTAAGTGAAAACTTAAACGTGCACGAGCATTTTCTTGTGTTGGAGAATATTGCCAACAAATAGTTTGTAAATGATCTTTAAAACTAGATGAAGCATAATTAATTTGACCAGCTTGATAATAATCTTGAAGATTAAACCAATTTTCTTGCAGTTGAGCAAAAGGTTGAGTTAGATAGGTAAAATAATCATTTGGTTTAGGTTTAACCCAATCGCTTTGTTCTCTATCGCGTATTTGTATTATAACAACTTTTTTAGTATTGGTTTTTATCCAATCTTCAAAAACATTTAAAAATCTCAATGTAGTTTCAATGCCATAATTATCTCTAATTCCTGCATCCATTACATCAATAACAGGTTCAGAAGGAAGCCAAACACTTGGTAAAATATAAGGATAGGTAGCATTCATTCTTAATGCAGAAAGTAATCTTAAGTTTGTGGAATGTTGTTTTTTAAAGAATGAAGTAAAATCAATAGCATCTGCATCGAATGATGAAATTTGTTTGTTTTGAATATTTGGTTTCATTAAAAAACGAGCCGGATGGCTTGCAATAATTAATTTTCTGGCATCTTGAGTAATTACTGCACTAAATAAAATAAATGGAATTTTGGCATTTTTCTCAGGTTCAATATAATCTTTCAACTGCTTATTTAAAATTCCTTCTGTATTAATATTCAATTGTTCTTCAAAAGCGTATCCTCTATCTTTTGTATAACTTAAACCATTGTACTTAAACTTTTGAACAGGGCCAATAATATCTCTTGAAATAAAGGAAGAAAAAATTGGATTCAATAAATCGTTAGTAATATTATCTACAAATTTTTTTGTGTGGGCAATGTCTTTATTTTTTCTATAAAATAATTCTCTATAATAAGTGGCACCTAACATTCCTCCAGATGCACCAGTTATGAACAGGGTTTTGTCCATCAAACTTCCCTTAAACATACTATCTAAATGGGCTAAGGTATGCATAGTAAAAGTTGTACTTCTTAAACCTCCACCACTAGTATTAATAACATACATAATGGGCAGGCTTTCTTTTTGTTTTGCTTTCCAATTATTTAAAATTTGTAAATAATATTCTTTATCATCTTTAATATTTTGTTCAGAAGCTAAATCTTGAATTGAAGCTCTATTATACAACGGCCTTTCTTTAAGGTTTTTGTACACCAAACCATAAGCTTTATTTCTTGGATCAACAATGTTTTTACTGAATAAAAAATTAACACCAAAATAAATTAAGGTAAGAATTACTAAGGTCCAGGTTTTAAAGAAAATTGTTATTGCTCCTATTACTGCAATTAAAATAGAAAAGAAAATTAATATACTTGATGCTGCAGGAATTTGAAATAATTTTTCATCAGAAATAAAACCTAATCCTACTAAAAAAATAAATGCAATTAAGATAGCTAAAACTGCTGAAATGTGATTATGACTTAAAACTTTTACTAGAAACTCCTCGCTATAATGTTCAATATTTCTAGGTTTACGAATTTTAAATCTTGTAGACAAAAACCATTTTACTTTTAATATATTATCAGAATAAGATTCTTCATTAGATTGATTCGATAATAAATATTGCTCGTTGGCCGATTTAATTTGATTTCCTAAAGAGTAATAAATGGTTTTATCGGCACTAAAAAAATATGCTAAAGCTATTAATATTGAAAAAGTTAATCCACCAATAAAACTTAGTACTAGCCAAATCAGATCTGGTGTTGTTAATAATTCCTGATTTTTTTCAAAGCCAATAGTTTTAATAATATAATAAACAGAAAGTATAATGGGCAACAAAGAATTGTTTAAACAATACTTTAAAAAAGGATTGGTATTGGTAACTAAAAAACGTATTAAATTACTATTGAGTATAAACGTTGTAATGTTCCAACTCATAAAAAAAATACCAAATGTAAAGCCTACAATTGCTGTACTAAATACAGAAACCTGATTAAAATATTCTGGTGCCAAAAACAAAGTATCTGCACCAAAATTTTCTAAAAAATTGCTGCTAATAGTTGCAAATAAAACATACCAAAACAGCAAAATAAATTGATGTTTACGAAAGTGCAACACCAATAATTGTACAGGAAGTGAATACCAAATTGCATTCAAAATTTTAATCATCTTTACTTTGGTTTGTGTTGCTCTTTATTAAACTTTAAAAAATATCATTCAACATTTTCATTTGAACTTGTTGTATTTAGAAAGCTTACTTTGCTGATGAAAGGTTAAGAGATCTATTTCAGTAAAGATAGATTAATTTTTATTTGATTTTAAATAGAACAGATTAGCTACTAAACTCAACAATAAAATCATTCCTACTAATTGATGAATTAAGGCAAAACTTTCAAAAATACCAAAGCTGCCTAAAACAATTTTTGGACTCAGCACAACAGATACTACTCCTAATATTACTTGAACAAAAACTAATAATAAACTAAGTTGATTTACTTTTTTAAGTTGTATAGTGGGTTGATTTTTTCTGATTTGAAAATACCACCAAATAACAAAAATAAATATAATATAAGCTAGTGTTCTATGTATAAACTGAATGCCAATGGGATTTATGAATAAAGCTTCTATCAGCCCTTTATTGAAAACACCTTCAGGAAATAACATTCCATTTATCAAAGGCCAAGTTGGTGCAGTACTAGCAGCTTTTAAACCAGCCATAAATGCACCATAAATTAACTGTACACCAAATAATATTATTAAAATAATTGTAATTTTTTTTAATCTGGTATTGTAGCTGAATTGCTCTTTATTTGAAATTAAACTCAACCCAAGGGTTAAGGCAAAACTGATGATGAGCATGGCAAAAATAAAATGAACAGAAAGTTTAATATGGTTTACATAAACATTAGCATCATTTAAACCACTTTTTACCATTATCCATCCTAAAGCTCCTTCTAAAGCACCCAATAAAACCAAAATTATTAATGGCTTAACCATATTAGGTTTTATGTGTTTTTTAATAATAAAGTAGATGAAAGGAATGGCAAATGCAATAGCAATTAAACGTGCCCAAAGTCTATGAAACCATTCCCAAAAAAAGATAAATTTAAAATCGTTTAACGTAAAATGATTGTTGATGTATTTGTATTGAGCTATTTGTTGATACTTTTCAAAGTCTTGCTGCCACTCTGTTTCAGAGCTTGGTAATAAAAAACCCATAATAGGTTTCCATTCAGTAATAGATAATCCCGAACCACTAAGTCGTGTGATTCCTCCAATTAAAACCTGAATCAATAACATGCCAATTCCTATAAAAATCCAAGTGGCTACTAGCTTATTTGAACGATCTATTTGCATATATCAATTTTAACTTTGCAAAGGTATTGATGCGTTTCAGTTACAACTAACTGTTATTTTTGAAATGTGAAATTTATTTAGTGTTACAACTTTTTTATCAAGTAAAATTAATTGAAGCTGGCTGCGATGAAGCAGGAAGAGGCTGTTATGCAGGCCCTGTTTTTGCTGCTGCAGTAATTCTTCCTGAAAAATTTTATCATCCTTTACTAAACGATAGCAAACAAGTTAAAGAAAAAGATAGATGCTTATTAAGAGAGTTTATCGAAAATAATGCATTGTCTTATTCTGTAGCTATGATTGATGAAAAAGAAATTGATAAAATTAATATACTTCAAGCTTCAATAAAGGCCATGCATAAAGCAATTGAAGGCTTAACATTATTACCTCAGTTTTTATTGATCGATGGCAATCGATTTAAAAAGCACAAAAACATTCCGTATGAATGTATTATTAAAGGAGATGGAAAATATGCCAGCATAGCAGCAGCAAGTATTTTAGCCAAAACTTATAGAGATGAGTTTATGCAAGAGTTGCATTTCCAATATCCCGAATATGCTTGGAACAAAAACAAGGGCTATGGAACTTTAACACATAGAAAAGCCATTGAAGCATTTGGCTTGTGCAAACACCATAGAAAGAGTTTTAAGATACAACCTTAACTATTCGTTCCATTCACCTGCACCTAACCTCAGCACTTCAAAGTCATCCTTAGTACAATCAATAATGGTAGAAGGTGTAAAGCCTCCAATGCCTCCATCAATTACAATATCTACCAGCTTATTAAAGTTTTCATACATTAATTCAGGGTCGGTGTATTCTTCAATCATTTCACCAGGAAGTGATGCAGATAATATGGGATGATTGAGTTCTTGAACTATGGTTCTAGCAATATTATTGTCGGGCACACGTAAACCAATGGTGCTTTTTTTTGAATGCAAAATTTTTGGTACTTCTTTACTTGCAGGTAAAATAAAAGTATAGGGCCCTGGTAAGTAGTTTTTTAGAGTTCTGTACAATGGAGTCGAAATGCTCTTTGTGTATTTGCTCATTTCACTAAGATCATAGCAGATAAAACTTAAATTTGATTTTGCTATATCAATATTTTTAATTCTACAAATTCGTTCAATAGATTTTTGCTGATAAATATCACAACCCAATCCATAAATAGTATCTGTTGGATAAATAATTACACCCCCATCTGACAAACATTCTACCACTGTTTTAATATGGCGTGGGTTGGGATTGTCTGGATGAATGTGTAATAGCATTTGAAAAAATATTTAGTAAAGTTATGCCACTTAAAATAGTTAATGTTTTACTTTTAACCAAATGAAGTATCTTTTTATTATTAGACATGCAAAAAGCGACTGGAATAATCCCATTCTTTCAGATTTTGAAAGGCCATTAAATAATAGAGGAAATAAAGATGCACCAGACATGGCTATTCGTTTGAAAGACAAAAATTTTGTAATAGACCAGTTTGTAACTAGTACTGCAAATAGAGCATTATCTACAGCTAAATATTTTGCCCATGTTTATGGTAAATCTGAAAACGACATATTAAAGATCGATGAATTGTATCATGCATCACCTAAAATATTTTTTAGAACTATTGAAAAACTAAACAACCAATATCATTCTGTAGCTATTTTTTCTCATAACCCGGGCATTACTGATTTTGTAAATATGCTAACTAAAACTCAAATTGATAATATGCCCACTTGTAGCATATTTGCAATTTCTATACAAACAGAATCTTGGAAACTATTTTCAACTGCAAAAAAAGAATTTTTGTTTTTCGATTACCCTAAATCTATTCTCTAAAAAAGCTTTACTAATATTGTAGCCATAAACCAACTGAATGATAGAAGCTATTCTTACCGGATTAACACTTGGTGTATTATTAGCCATTTCAATTGGCCCAATCATTTTTGCAATAATCAAACAAAGTTTAAACAATGGATATAGGGGTGGTTTTTTATTTGTTGCAGGTGTTTCTATCAGTGATATTTTACTAGTGATTGTTTGTAATTTATTATCTAGCTTATTTAATAAAGCCATACAACATCAAATGATTATTGGGCTATGTGGAGGTGCTTTTTTATTAATAGTTGGGGTATATACTTTGTTTTTTAAAAAAGTAGTTATGGATAACAATGGATTATTGCAAGATAAAGTATTTAATAAAAAACAACAGTTTGGAATATTTATATCTGGCTTTTTTATGAACTTGTTAAACCCTGCTGTTTTTATTTTTTGGTTGGCTGCAACAGCTAATATTCATTCACAAATGGTAGGCCAATTACACCCTATAAGATATTTAGTAACTGTTTATGTAGTGTGCTTAGGGTTTGTGTTGTTTACAGATGTAGCTAAAGTATTATTAGCAGGCAAAATAAGACCAAAGCTTACACCTCATAATTTACACATCATTAATAAAATTTCTGGTATTATTTTAATTGTATTTGCTGTGCTATTAATGATTGCTACTTTAAGTTATAAAGTTGTTGGCCATTAATCTTGAACTAGTTTTATAAATTCCTCTTCACTAATTATTTTTACAGAATTTATTTTCTTGGCTTTTTCTAATTTGCTTCCTGCATCTTCACCCACTATCAAATAATTTAATTTAGAACTTACGCCACTTACAATAATTCCACCTTTAGCTTCTGCCAAAGCCTCAGCCTCGCTACGTTTTAGTTGAGATAGCGTTCCTGTGAAAAGAAATGTTTGTCCAGCCAAATCTCCTGATGCTACAAATTGTTTTTTATCATTTTTCATTTGCAATCCTAATTGCTCTAATTGCTTTAACATTTCTATATTTTGAGTGTTACTAAAAAAATGTTGAATGCTTTTAGCCACTTTTACACCCACATCTTCTAATTGTTGCAACTCTTCTTCTGTTTTGTTTTTAAAGTCTAAAATATGATCCACAGCATTAGCTAAAGTTTTGGCAGTTGTTTCTCCAACAAATCGAATTCCTAAGCCATAAATTAATCTATGTAAAGGTTGTTGTTTGCTGGCTTCTATAGCATCTTGAAGTTTTTCTGCAGACTTTTTTCCAAAGCCTTCCAATGTTTCTATGACTTCATAATTGAGTGTATAAATATTAGGTATATCTTTTAGTAATTTCAGTTCATAAAATTTTCTAACATTAGCATCTCCAAAGCTTTTTATATCTAATGCATCTTTGCTCACAAAATGTATCATCTTTTCAACAACCTGTGCCTCACATTCAATATTAATACAACGCCAAACAGCTTCTCCTTCTTCTTTAAACAGTTCACTTTTACAAACTGGGCATTGAGTTGGAAATTGAATTGTAGTTTCCGTTCCATTTCTTTGATCAGTTATTGAATGAACAATTTGAGGAATCACATCCCCTGCTCTTTCAATTAAAACTGTATCGCCAATTTTTAAATCTTTTTCTTTAATGTATTCTTCATTATGAATAGAAATACTGCTAACAGTTACGCCCCCCAAATAAACAGGTTGAAGTTTTGCAACAGGGGTAACAGCACCTGTTCGACCCACTTGAAACTCAACTGCAATAAGCTTTGTAGTGGCTTGTCTGGCTTTAAACTTATAGGCAATTGCCCAACGTGGATGATGAGAAGTCATGCCTAATTCGTCTTGCAAATCCAAATTATTTACCTTAACTACCATACCATCAATTTCGTATGGCAACTCATCTCTTTTTGCTTCAAACTCATTAATATATTCAATCACCTTCTCAATTCCAACTACAACTTTCTTTTCTTTTTCTGGAGAACGAAGCCCAGAATTCCATAGCATTTTTAAATAATCGGAGTGGGAGATTAATTGTTGATTGATTGAATGGTTGATTGGTTGATTAGTATTAACTTTTTGGTTTTGACTTTCTACTTTTGACTTTTGAACGTAGCTTACATGATACAAAAAAGCATCTAAATTTCTTTGAGCTACTTCTTTTGGATCTTTAATTCTTAAACTACCACTTGCAGTGTTTCTTGGATTGGCAACCTGTGGTAAACCTTGTTCTGCAAGCCAATTATTATAGGCTTCAAAAGAAGATTTAGTCATAATAACTTCTCCTCTTATTTCAATTTGTTCTATACCATAATCACTAAAATTTGCTACTAATGGAATAGATTTTATTTGTTTTATGTTGGTGGTAATATCATCTCCTGCAACACCATCTCCTCGTGTTGCTGCTCTTACCAACACATCATGTTCATAAATTAAACTAATACTGGCTCCGTCAAACTTGGGTTCAACACAATATTCTATTTCAGTTAAACCACTTGCCTCTTTAGCTTTTCTATCAAAATCAATTAAATCTTCAGCATTATAACTATTAGCCAAACTTAACATGGGTACTAAATGTTGTACTGTTGCAAAACCATCATTCAAACTATTGGCAATTCTTTGAGTTGGAGAATCTTTCGTTTTTAAGTTAGGGTGTTTTAGTTCAATTTTTTCTAAAAGCTTAAATAAGCAATCAAAATCAAAATCGTTGATTTTTGGTTCGCTTAAAACGTAGTATTGATGTTCATGAAATCGAATAATATTTTTTAATTCTTGAACTTGCCCTTCATTAATATTATTCAAATCAATAGTAGAAGCTTGTTTTAACCAATTTTGGGTTAACTGCTGAATAGTCTCTTTTGAAGTGTTCAAAAACATAAAATCTCAATATTTTAAACAAATTTGGTAAATTAACTCTTTTTAACTCAATATTAAAGCTACTTTTCGTTTGTCTTTTTAATATTCCCCTTATTTTGCTACACTTTTTTAAAGTAGTTATCATATTGTCTCACAAAGACAATTAAAAAACAAAACTGAATGTATAAGTTTTACAATTATTTTTTGCTTATTATCTTTTGTTGTGGCATTAGTTCTGTTAGCTTTTCTCAAGATAGTACAAAAGAGATTACTTCCTTAAATGTTGATTTATTAAACATTTTTAATCAAAAGCAACCTAAAAAATATAAAATCAATAAGATTACTGTAACAGGTAACCAATATTTTGATGAAACTTTATTGACTTCAATTGCCAATTTAGCTGTTGGTGATGAAGTTGCCATTCCTGGTGGAGACAATTTTAGCAAAGCCATTAGCAAACTTTGGGGTCAGAACTATTTTAGTAATGTTGAAGTTTATATTACCAATTTAGTAGGCAACAATATTGATGTAGAAATTGCTGTTACCGAAAGAGCTCGTTTATCGAACTTTACATTTGTAGGAATTGCAAAGGGTCAGGCAGATGAGTTAATGGGCAAAGTAGGTTTAATTAAAGGAAGAATTGTAACTGAAAACAGTAAACAAAATGCTATAGAGGTTATTAAAAAATTCTATTCAGAAAAAGGATTTGAACGTTGCACTGTATTAATTCAAGAATTAAAAGATAGCAGTATTGCTAATGCAATTTCATTAAATTTTATAGTTGATAAAGGTAAAAAAGTTAAAATAGATAATATTGCTTTTGAAGGAAATAACGCTATTGATGCTATCAAGCTCAAAAAGCGTATGAAAGATACAAAAGAAAAAGGTCGTTTAACACTATATCCTCCTAAAAGTAAAGGAGGGTTTATTAAGCCTTCTACTTATTCGTTTAATGATTATTTAAAAGATAAAGGTTACTTAACCTACAGTTTAACTAAAAAAGTTTTAGACCCTTATGTAAGAATTAAAATTTTTCCTAGTGCAAAATTTGACGCAAAGAAATATGCCGACGATAAGGATAAAATAATTGATTATTACAACTCCATTGGCCACAGAGATGCTGTTATTGAAAAAGACACAACATACTATAACGAAGCCGGTGATAAGAACATAGACATTAAAATAACCGAAGGAAGAAAATATTATTTCGGTGATATTTCTTGGAAAGGAAATACAAAATACAACGACTCTGTATTAACCGTTATATTAGGCATTAAAAAGGGAGATATTTATAGCCTTGAAACCTTAAATAAGAAATTAGGAAAAGGTGGAGGACCCCCAGAAGGTGGCGATATTAGTGGATTATTTATGGATGATGGTTACTTGTTTTTTAGAAGTGAGGCCATAGAAACTGCTGTTTATAATGATACCATAGACCACGAAATAAGGTTATTTGAAGGACCACAAGCTACATGGAAAGAAGTTAAAATTACCGGCAACGATAAAACTAAAGAACACGTTATACGTAGAGAATTAAGAACTTTACCTGGCGAAAAATTTGTTCGTAGCGATGTTATGCGTTCTATTCGTGAATTATCGCAACTCAACTTTTTCAACCCAGAAAAAATTACGCCAAATATTGTTCCTAATCCAGACGATGGTACTGTAAATGTTACCTGGCAAGTAGAAGAGAAAAGTAGCGACCAATTAGAACTTAGTGCTGGTTGGGGAGGAAATATTGGTTTAACAGGTACTTTAGGTATCAGTTTTAATAATTTTTCTATCAACAGAATATTTCATAAAGACGCTTGGGACCCTTTACCAATGGGAGATGGTCAAAAACTCAGTTTCAGAATTCAAAGTAATGGTAGAGCTTTCCGCAGTTATAATTTTTCATTTACTGAACCATGGTTAGGCGGTAAAAAAAGAAATCAATTCTCTATTTCTTTTTACGATACTAAGTTTTCAAATGCTTTTGATCCATTAACAGGAACCTATACAAGTGCTGCAGCAAGTAATTCATTTATACAAACCACTGGTGGTGGTATAAGTTTAGGCAAACAATTAAAATGGCCAGATGACTATTTTTCACTTTCTGTAGGTCTAAACTTTGCCAGATATAGACTTAAAAATTATTTTATAGATAGAGTAAATCTTCCAGGATTTAACAACGGTTTTTCACATAACTTAAGTATTAAAGCTGCTATTCAAAGATCTTCAATAGATCAACCCATGTTCCCAAGAAGTGGTTCTAGCTTCTTACTAAGTTTACAAGCAACTCCTCCATATTCTTTATTCGATAAAAGCATTGTAAAACAAGATAATCCTTACAAATGGATAGAATATTATAAAACACGTTTTAATGCAGAATGGTATATTCCTTTAACCAAGCCTGTAGGAGAAGATAATAAACAATTGGTATTAAAAGCTGCTGCTAAATTTGGTTTCTTAGGCAGATATAATAATCAATTAAATATTTCTCCTTTTGAACGTTTTCAGGTTGGTGATGCTGGTTTAACCAATCAGTTTGCATTGTTGGGTTATGATATTATTGCTCATAGAGGTTACCCAGTTTATCAAACTTCTAACCCGAAAGTAAATCCAGAACAAACTGGTGCTAGCGAATATTTTACAATTTTTAACAAATACGTTTTAGAGTTACGTTATCCATTAAGCTTAAATCCAAGTAGCACTATATATGCAGTTGGTTTCTTAGAAGCTGCAAATGGTTGGTATAGCATGAAAGAATATAATCCTTTTAAGCTAAGAAGATCAGTTGGTCTTGGTATGCGTTTCTTTTTACCTATGTTTGGATTGCTTGGATTTGATTATGGCATAGGATTAGATAGATATGCACCAGGAACCAGTTTAAAAGATATGAGCAGATTTACCTTTATGCTAGGTTTTGAAGCAGAATAGTAAATTATAAATATTGAACAAGGAATAACGAATGTTGAAGTTAAAAATTAAAGCTTAATTTCTTAGGGCCTTTGTGGCAATAAAATAAAAAACAAATTATGAAAAAAATCTTATTTCTTTTCTTAAGCATTACACTATTTACATTAGCATCAAATGCTCAACGCTATGCTGTAATTGACACTAAATATATTTTAGAAAAAATTAAAGAGTATAAAGACGCTGATACAAAAATTCAACAAATTGCTAATGAATGGCAAAAAGAACTCGACGATTTACAAGCTGAGTTAGATAGAATGTACAAAAACTATGATGCTGAGCAATATATGCTTACCGACGAGCTTAAGAAAAAACGTGAAGCCGAATTATTCAACAAAGAAAAAACGTTAAGAGAATTACAAAAAAAACGTTTTGGCTACGAAGGTGATTTGTTTAAAGAACGTCAAAGATTAGTTAAACCTATACAAGATAGGGTGTACAATGCTATTCAAAAATTAGCAGTAGCACGTGGCTACGACTTTATTTTAGACAAAAGTGAAGGGATTACAGTTATATTTGCCGACCCAAAACTCGATAAAAGCGATGATGTTTTAAGAGAGATGGCCATTAAATAATAAATTTTTTTATCAATTATTAATAACAAAAAAACACCCGTAATATTAGAAAAGCTAATCGGGGAAATTAACAATGAAAAAGGTACTAACATTATGTTTTGTTTTTGCAGCAAGCTTCTTAATCAGTAATAACTTAAAAGCACAACAAGTTAAAATTGGCTTTTTTGATGAACAAGCAGTTTTAGCTTTAATGCCAGGAATTGGTAAAGTTGATACTTTATTACAAACTTATGTGTCTGACTCTTTAAACCCTCGTAGAGATTATATTTTAAGCGAGTTAAAAAGAAAAGACAGCACTTTAAGAGCCGATTCTGCTATAGGTAAACTAACACCACAAGTTAAAGACATTATGCAAAAAGAAATGTCTCAAGACTTCTATACTATTCAAAACTGGCAACAAATTCAACAAGAAGCTATCCAAACAAAACAAGATCAGCTTTTGTTACCATTTCGTCAAAAAGTATATGGTGTATTACAAGATATAATTAAAGATCAAAAATATACGCATGTATTTAAGCCTACTGAAGTGATTTATGCAGAAAAATCTGATGATATAGCTTTAAGGGTTTTAGCTGGCTTAAAAATTCCTTTACCTAAAGAAGTTGCTGATGCTATTAAAGAAGCAGGTATTTCTTCAACTCCTGCTCCAGTAAAACCAGCAGCTCCTAAAAAATAATATTGAAACTTATTATACCAAAAACCTCCATCAACATGGGGGTTTTTTATTGCAGTAAACTTATCAAATAAGCAATTGCTTACTTTTGCTAACTTAAACAATAAGATTACAATTAGTTATTAGATCAAAACAATGAATCAACCCAAAAGATATTTAGTAACAAGTGCTTTGCCTTATGCCAATGGATTAAAACATATTGGTCATTTGGCTGGTGCTTATATTCCTGCAGATATTTATGTACGCTATTTAAAAGCACAACAAAGGGATGTAGTTTTTGTTTGTGGTAGCGATGAGCATGGAACAGCAATTCCAATTCAGGCTATGAAAGAAGGAACTACTGCACAGGCCATCATTGATAAATATCATCCTATTATTGAACAAAATTTTAAAGATTTAGGAATTGAGTTTGATATATATCACAGAACATCTTCTCCTCTTCATCACGAAACTGCTCAAGAATTTTTTACAAATTTAAACAATGCTGGAGCATTAGAAATTAAAGAAACTGAACAATATTTTGATGAGGCTACAAATACTTTTTTAGCTGACAGATTTATTAAAGGCACTTGTCCAAACTGCAACTACGATAGTGCTTTTGGCGATCAATGCGAAAAATGTGGTAAAAGTTTAAGTCCAGAAGAACTCTTCAATCCAGTTTCAACATTAAGCGGAAACTCTCCCATAAAAAAAGCTACCAAACATTGGTATTTACCCTTAAATAAACACGAAGATTTTTTAAAAGAATGGGTATTAACTGAACATAAAAATGATTGGCGTGCAAATGTTGTAGGCCAAGTGAAAAGTTGGGTAGATGGCGGTCTTCAACCACGTGCTGTTACCAGAGATTTAGATTGGGGGGTAAAAGTACCGTTAACCGTTGACGGTCAACAGTCGACTGTTGACGGAAAAGTTCTCTACGTTTGGTTCGATGCTCCAATTGGTTATATATCTGCAACAAAACAATGGGCTCTTAACAATAACAAAGATTGGAAGCCTTATTGGTACGATAAAGACACTAGCTTGGTTCATTTTATTGGAAAAGATAATATTGTTTTTCATGCGATCATTTTTCCTGTGATGTTGAAATTGAATGGAAATATTTTACCATCAAATGTTCCTAGCAATGAATTCATGAATTTGGAAGGTGATAAAATGAGCACTAGCAGAGGTTGGAGTATTGAAATGGATGATTACATAAACCATTGGATAAAACCAGAAAATGGTGGTGGACAAATGGCTGATGCTTTGCGATATTATCTTACAGCAATTGCACCTGAAACAAAAGACAGTGAATTTACTTGGAAAGGATTTCATCAATCCTATAAAAGTGAGTTAAGTGATATTTTAGGAAATTTTGTGAACCGTTCTTTTGTTTTAATGCACAAATTATGTGCTGGCAAAGTTCCTTTCTTTCATAATGATATTATTGATGATGATGATAAGCAATTAATTCAAGAAATTCATCAAACAAAAATTACAGTTGAAAATTTATTAGAAGAATTTAAATTCAGAGAAGCATTATTCAATGTAATTGATTTAGCAAGAAAAGGAAACCAATATTTACAGAAAAAAGAACCTTGGAAGAAACCGTTAACGGTTGACGGTCAACAGTTAACCGAAAATCAAAAGTTAGTAGATAATTGTATTCATCTAAGTTTACAATTAACAGCAAATTTAGCCATACTTATCAATCCATTTTTACCATTTACAGCTAAAAAAATGTTGGGTATGATGAAAGTAGTTGACAAAATGTTAGAGTGGCAAAATGCAGGCTCAGTAACGCTTTTAAAGGCTGGCTACAGTTTAAGAGCACCAGAAATTTTATTTAGAAAAATAGAGGAAGAAGAAATAAGTAAACAAGTTGAAAAACTAAAGAAGAAGTCAACAGTCAACAGTCAACAGTCAACCGAAAAACAAAACAAAACAAAATTGGAAAACGAGAAACAAGAATCAAGAAACAATATTAAATCAACAATTGAGTTTGATGATTTTGCAAAAATAGATTTGAGAATTGGAACTATTATTCAAGCAGAAAAAGTAGAAAAAGCCGATAAGCTTTTAAAATTAGAAGTTGATTTAGGATTCGAAACAAGAACTATAGTTTCAGGAATTGCTATGCATTATAAACCAGAAGAAATAATAGGAAAACAAGTTACCGTAGTTTGTAATTTGGCACCAAGAAAAATGAGAGGCATAGAAAGCAATGGTATGATTTTGATGGCTGAAGACAAATCTGGAAAACTTCATTTCATAAATAGCTCAGAAATGATTGATTCGGGTAGTGGTGTAAGTTAATTTTTAAAGAAATTTTAATTAAATAATGCTTTGAAGAGGCTAAAAAATATCTTCTTAGAACAAAAACCAAACAAACTCATAATAAAACACTTGCATATTTAGTAAAAACTATATTTTTGCCGTGTAACTAAAACGTTTAAAAATGTCAGACATCGCTACAAGAGTTAAAAAAATCATCGTAGATAAATTAGGAGTAGATGAAGGAGAGGTAACTACAGAAGCTTCTTTTACTAATGATCTAGGTGCAGATTCTTTGGATACAGTAGAATTAATTATGGAATTTGAAAAAGAATTTAATATTTCAATTCCTGATGAGCAAGCTGAAACCATTACTACGGTAGGTCAAGCTGTTGCTTATTTAGAAGAACACGCCAAGTAAGAATTACATTAAACCGGAATAATTTCAATCCGCCTTTCTTTCGGCATTTGCCATAAGTTTGGCGGATTATTTATTATAAAATAATTTTACAATTGTTCACTAACTTACATTAGTTAACTTTAGTTAACATTATGTATTATTATCATAGTATTATAAAAGTTGTTTTATGCAATTAAAAAGAGTAGTAGTTACAGGAATTGGAGCTTTAACACCATTAGGAAATAATTTAAATGATTATTGGAATAATTTATTAAATGGCGTTTCTGGTGCTGCTCCTATTACTTTATTTGATGCATCGAAATTTAAAACAAGATTTGCTTGTGAAGTAAAAAATTTCGATCCTACAGAATTCATAGATAAAAAAGAAGCTAGAAAATTAGACCGCTTTGCACAGTTTGCATTAGTAGTTAGCGATCAAGCCATGACTGATGCCGGTTTAAATAAAGAAAACATTAACCCCGATAGAGTAGGTGTTGTTTTTGCAAGTGGTATTGGTGGTTTAACAACCTTTCAACATGAAGTTGCAGATTTTACAAGGGGCGATGGCACACCTCGTTTCAATCCCTTCTTCATTCCAAAAATGATCTTAGATATTGCAGCTGGGCATATTAGTATGAGGCACAATTTACGTGGACCAAACTTTGCTGTGGTTAGTGCTTGTGCTAGTAGTACAAATGCAATTGGCCAAGCTTTCGATATTATTCGTTTAGGAAAATCAGATATTGTTTTAGCTGGTGGAAGTGAAGCTGTAATTAGTGAAGCCGGTGTTGCCGGATTTAATGCTATGAAAGCTATGAGTGAAAGAAATGATGACCCTACAACTGCAAGTAGACCTTACGATAAAGATAGGGATGGTTTTGTAATGGGAGAAGCTGGAGGAATGTTAGTGTTAGAAGAATTAGAACATGCAAAAGCACGTGGTGCTAAAATATATTGTGAAGTAATGGGTTGTGGTGCAACTGCAGATGCTTATCATATCACTGCTCCTCATCCAGATGGAATGGGTGCAAGAAATGTAATGTTAGCAGCACTAAAAGAAGCTAATATGCAACCAGAAGAAATTCACTATATTAATACTCATGGAACCAGTACTCCAATTGGTGATGGTGCAGAGGTAAAAGCTATAACTCAAGTTTTTGGTGAACATGCTTATAATTTAAATATCAGTGCAACAAAAAGCATGACTGGGCACTGTCTTGGTGCTGCAGGAGTTATTGAAGCCATCGCTTGTATTATGGCTGTTGTAAATGATATTGTTCCACCAACGATTAATCATTTTACTGATGATCCTGAATTAGACCCTAAACTTAATTTTACTTTTAACAAAGCACAAAAAAGAACAGTAAATGCTGCTTTAAGTAATACATTTGGTTTTGGTGGTCATAATGCATGTGTTATTGTAAAAAAATATAATTCATAGAAATCATTTTGCACTTTGCAAATACTCAGCAACTTTCTAAAACCCTCTGTAAAAGCTACATTTAAAAAGCAGATAGAGAATGTTATTGCCATGAAGATTGGCAAGGCTGATTTATACGAAATTGCATTGAGTCATAGAAGTGTTAAAGACAGCAACAGTGCTAATAATGAGCGTTTAGAATTTTTAGGAGATGCAGTTTTGAGCAGCATTGTAGCCGATTATTTGTTTAAACGTTACCCAATAAAAGGAGAAGGTTTTTTAACAGAAATGAGAAGCAAGATGGTGAATCGTCAGCAACTGAATGATATTGCCATTAAAATGGGTATTAAACATTTGATGCTGTATAATAAGTCTGATGTTACTTTAAAAAACTCTCAAATTTTTGGTAATACTCTCGAAGCTATTATTGGTGCCATTTATTTAGATAAAGGTTATAGAAAAACACAAGACTGGATAATTAAGCAAATTATTATGCCACATATGTATGTGGAATCTTTAGAAGCCATTGATATTAATTTAAAAAATAAACTTATTGGCTGGGCAAACAAACAAAACAAACAATTAGTTTTTGATGTGGCTGATGAAAGAAAAGAAGGTGCCAGAAAACTATTTACTATACATGTTTTAATAGACACAGAAATTATTGCAACAGGAATTGCTTTCAGCAAAAAAGATGCGAGTTTAATAGCTACTCAAAATGCTATTGCCAAATTGGGATTGTAAATTGCTACTATCCTCTCTCATAATAAGGCACTTCATCATTACAAACATCCTCTTCTTGCAGCCAATATTTTTGGGTAACAAATTTGCCGTCCTTGGTTTTTAACAATCTTCCAAAAATAGCATTGGTAGCATTGAATGCTAAATGTGTAACGCCAAGTGTATATTTTTCCTCTTCCTCAATAATTTCAACAGGCTCTCCCTCTTTTGCAACAACAGGTTTTGCTATAACTGGAACAACAATAACTAAATAACCATTATATTCTAATAACGATTTCAAAAACTTCATTCTTTCTTTAGAAACATTGCTTTCAACAATGGCACATTTTATTCCATCCAACTCTTCAAACAAATGATTTTTATTAATTGCCATGTTTAAAATTTAACACATAAATAAATCGTAGATATACTGATAAATATTGCTATACAATCCTGTTACTAAAATACCCAAAATACAAATGATGAATGAAATTTTAGGATATATAGAAATTGTTATTTTTTCAATTGGGTTTTCATTTTCATCCATGAACATAGCTTTTACTACTTTTAAATAATAGTACAATGCAATCACCATATTTATTGCAGCAATGGTGATTAAAATATAATTTCCTTTTCCAGCACCCGCAATCAATAGAAAGAATTTACCAAAAAATCCGGCAGTTGGTGGAATGCCTGCTAAAGAAAATAATGCAATAGTTAATATCCAAGTTAATGCTGGATTGGTTTTATATAACCCTTTATAATCATCACCATTTTCTTTGCCTGTTAATGCACTAATTAAACTAATTACGCCAAATGCTGCAAGGTTTGAAAATATATAAATTAAAATAAAATATACAATTGAGGTTGAACCTTCAATAGTATAACTACTAATGCCAATTAAAATAAACCCTACTTGTGCAATGGAGGAAAATGCTAAGAAGCGTTTCATGTTTTGCTGACGAATAGCAAATAAGTTTCCTATCAACATGGTCATGATAGAGATAATAAATATCATATTATACCATAACACATCGAAAGATTTGAAAACTGAAAATAACACTGAAACAAAAACAAAAACAATTGCACCTTTTGATATTACAGATAGATATGATGTAACTGCAACTGGCGAACCTTGATACACATCAGCAGTCCATAAATGAAAAGGAACTGCAGAAATTTTAAATCCAAATCCAGCAAAAATTAAAATGAATGAAAATATTTGAAGTGGACTTCCATTTAATAAAGAAGAAAGTTCTACAAAATTTAAAGTGCCTGTTGTACCATAAATAAATGAAACGCCTAACAACAATAAACCTGATGAAAATGCTGAAGAGAAAATTAATTTCATAGCTGCTTCAGAGGAGCTTCTTTTGTTTAAATCAAAATTGGCTAATGCTGCCATTGGAATGGTTGAAAGCTCTAATGCTAAATAAAACATTAAAAGGTTGCCACTAGATATCATATAAAACATGCCCAACAAAGAGGACAACATCAACATATAAAATTCTTCAATGTGTTCATGTTCTTTTAACCAATGATATGATTGTAAAGAAATCAGCCACACACCAACATTCAATACATTTTTTTCGAAACTTAATAAAGAATTGGTTTGAAACATATCTGCAAAAAGCCATCCATCTTGATTAAAGAAAAACCCAATTACAATATTTGCAAAAAGCAATAAGTTCATCCATTGCAGAACAGAATCTTTTTTAATGTTAGATGAAAATACTTTGATGAAGAGTAATACAAAAAGTATTAAAAGCAGCACTAGCTCATGTTTCATCAATATAAAAAAATCAGTCATATTCATCATTATAATTTCACTTAACGATTTAATACAATTCTTTCAAAAATTATTTTAGCACCAGGAGTCACCAACTCATTTAGCCAAAAAGGAGCTAACCCTATTGCTAAAATTCCAAAAGTTAATAATCCTGCAGCTAACTTTTCGTTCCAACTTGCATCAGAAAGTTGAAAATGTTGTTCGTTTTCAATTGGACCCATAATTACTTTTCCAACAGCTCGTAGAATATATACAGCAGTTACAACAATAGAAGCACAAGCAATGATGGTTGCAATTCTGTACGAAGTATCTATATTTTCCCATGAGCCCATAAAGATGGTCATCTCTGCAACAAATCCACTTAAGCCTGGTAAACCTAAAGAAGCTAGTCCTGCAAGCACAAACACTGCAGATATAAAAGGCATCACTTTTAAAAGTCCACCAAGTTCTTTTACAGCTCTGGTATGAGTTCTTTGATAAATCATTCCAATTACTGCAAAAAATAAGGCTGTCATTAATCCATGAGAAACCATTTGCATTACTGCTCCTGCAATAGCCACTTTAGTTAACATGCCAATACCGAATAAAACAAAACCACAATGGCTAATGGAAGAATAAGCATTAATGTATTTTAAATCTGTTTGCATCATGGTTGCAAATGCTCCATAAATGATGGCAATGGTTGATAGTAAAATGATGATCCAAGAATAATGTTGTGCAGCATCTGGCATTAATAAAGTGGCTACTCTTAAACATCCATATCCACCCAGTTTCATAGAGATACCTGCTAAAAACATTGATGCTGCTGTTGGTGCAGATGAATGACCATCGGGCACCCAAGTATGAAATGGAAACAATGCAGTAAAAATTCCAAATCCTACAAATAGAAACGGAAAGAAAACTAATTGTGTGTTTAAATTAATGTTTTGTGTTGCGATGTATAATAAATCGAAGCTTGTAGCACCATTTTGTAATGGCGTATTGTAATACAATCCCATTAAACCAACAAAAACTAAAGCAGAGCTCAACATGAGCATTAGTACTAGTTTCATGGCACTAGCTTCTTTTTTACCACTACCCCAAATGCCTATTAAAAGAAATTTTGGAATCACAGCAACTTCAAGAAAAAAGAAAAGTGTAAATAAATCTAGGGCAATAAAGAATCCATAAGCACCAACACTTAACAATATAAGCAAAGCAAAAAATTCTTTACTCATTTTTTCTATGTTCCAAGAAACCAAAACACCAGCTACCACTACAAATGCTGTAAGTAAAATCATGGATACAGAAATGCCATCTACCCCAACATGATAATTAATATTAAAGCTTTTAAACCAAACATGACTGCTTTCAAACAACATGACTGCTTCGTTACCTGCTGATCTTTCTTGACAGAATTCATTTAATAAAATAAAAGAAAGTAATAATTGAGCTATGGCACCTATTAAAGATATTACTCTAACCTGCTTTAACTCTTTCGTAAAAGTCAATGCTAATAAAGTAAGCAACGGTAATATGATGAATAAGTGCAAACTCATGGTATAATAATTTTTAATTACCAGATATACAAAAACACAATAGCCAAACTAATAATGCCTACAAAAAAATAAATGGTATAATCCTGCACTTTGCCAGATTGTACACCTTTTATTTTTTCTGATAACAAGCCTGTAACCCTTGCAGAACCAATAACTCCTGCATCAATCACGTTTTTATCAACCCAAGCAGAGGGTCTACCAATTAAATTAAATAAAATTTTTTTGGTGATGAAAAGATAAAGTTCATCTATATAAAATTTCTTTTTTGCAACTTTAAAAAAAGCTCCGAATTTTTTTGAATGCTTTTCGGGACATTCATTTTCAAATCTGAAATACCATGTGGCTATGATAATGCCAGCTACAGCAAAAAGGATTGGAGTTATTGAAAATAATATATGAAAAGATGTATCAAATATTTCTCCATTGGCGGTTACAAAATTTGAAAAAGGAATGAAGCCAACCAAAACAGAACAAACGCCTAAAATAATTAATGGCAATTTCATATTCCAAGCTCCTTCTCCATGATGATTTTCTATCTGTGTTTCTTTATTCCAAAAAATAGAGAAGTACAATCTAAACATATAAAATGCAGTAATGCCAGAAGTAATTAATGCAACTGTGTAAACTAATTTATTTGATTGATAAGCTGCTAAAAGAATTTCTTCTTTAGAGAAAAATCCAGCAAAAGGTGGAATGCCAGAAATAGCTAAACAAGCTATTAAAAATGTAAAGTGTGTTATGGGCATATATTTTTTCAAACCGCCCATATCTTTCATTTCATTGCTATGAATAAAATGAATTACAGCACCTGCACCAAGAAATAATAATGATTTAAAAAAAGCATGAGTAAACAAATGAAACATAGATGCAGTATAACCTAGACTCATTTCTTCACTTTCACCTGAAATACCTAAGGCAAACATCATGTATCCTATTTGCGACATAGTAGAATATGCCAATACTCTTTTAATATCTGTTTGAGTACAAGCAATAATAGCTGCAAATAATGCAGACAATAATCCAACATAAGTAACAATATTTAATGCAATGACATCTAACTGAAATAAAGGAAATAATCTGGCCACTAAATACACACCAGCAACAACCATTGTTGCAGCATGAATTAAAGCTGAAACAGGTGTTGGACCTTCCATGGCATCGGGCAACCAAACATGCAATGGAAACATAGCCGATTTTCCTGCACCTCCTATGAACACTAATGTTAAAGCCCAAGTTAATAATGAAACACCCATAAATCCAGCAGAAGTTATGCTTAAATATTCTGGTGATTGAATATTAGTGAGTCGAGCAATCAATACATCAAATTCTAAAGTATTGCCTTGAAATGCAAAAATTAAAATACCAATTAAAAATCCTAAGTCGGCAAATCGTGTTACAATAAAAGCTTTTTTTGAAGCAGCAACTGCAGATGGTTTTTGAAAATAATATCCAATTAATAAATAAGAAGAAACACCCACCAATTCCCAAAACATATAAATCTGAAAGATATTAGTTGAGATGACTAAACCCAACATGGAGAAAGTGAATAGTTGCAAGAAGGCATAATAAGTTGCAAATCTTTCTTCGCCTTTCATATAACCTAAGCTGAATAAGTGCACAATGAATGAAACAAAAGTTACAACCACTAACATCATTACTGAAATAGGATCTAAAACAAATCCAATGTTGATGGCAATATTCTCTGTAAAAACCAACCATGAATAATCAAAAACTTTTATAGTATCATATCGTCCATCTGTTAGGCCAATTACAAAAAAATATTGATAAGCAGCATAAAGAGATAGTGCAGTTGAGATCAATAAAAATAACGTTGCAATATTTCCTGCTGAAGTATTAAAATGCTTTTTCCCAAATAATCCTAATACTATAAAACCCAGCAAGGGCAATAATGGAATGAGTAATATGTAAGATGAAAATGGCATACTTAATAATATTTAATATTTCATTTCGCTTGCATCTTCAACATCTATTGATTGATGACTTCTGTATAAATTAATGATAATTGCAATTGCAACAGCAGCTTCTGCAGCAGCAATAGCTATGATAAAAATGCTGAAGAAAATGCCATCCATTTTTTCTGGAAACAAATACTTATTAAACGCCACAAAATTGATGTTGACACTATTCAACATGAGTTCTACTGACATTAGTATAGTGATTAAATTTCTTCTGGTAAGCAAACCATAAACACCAATAAAAAAAAGTGCTGTACTTACAAAAAGAATATGTGTTATAGATATTTCGTTCAACATAAAATCATTTCAATTTTTCTTGTTTGGTATTTTTGCTTTTCATGGCTATAACAATACTTCCTATCATAGCAGCTAATAATAAAATACTCACCACTTCAAAAGGTAAAGCATAACCAACTGAATTGGTATCTAGCATTGCATTGCCAATTCTCTTAACACTAGTATCAAAAATATCTTTGGAATGATAAAAGCTAGTTCTATTAATTAAATTACAAACAAAAGCAATAGCAAAAACTACGGATAGTATAGAAAATATTTGTCTTTTTAAAATTGGTTTTGGCAATTCACTACCTGATTGATCTGTAAGAAAAATTGAAAAAATAATCAATACCACAATACCTCCAACATACACTACAATTTGAACAGCTGCTAAAAAATTGACATCCATCCAAAAGAATAAAGCTGCAATACCAATTAAAGAAAATAATAAGCCTATGGCTGCACGAAATATTTTACGAGCAGTAACAGCAACAACTCCTGCTGTAAGAATCAAAGCAGATATACAATAAAATATAATTACTGATGCACTCATTATTCTATGCCCTCCCTAATTTTTGAATTGGGTTGATTTAATATTTTGGTTAAATCTCTTCTATTATAAACACTATGTTCAAAAGCATTACTCATTTTAATGGCGTCGGTTGGACAAGCTTCAATACACAAATTACACATGGTGCATAATTCTAAATGATAAATAAATGCATCAATAGCTTTTTTCTTTTTTCCTTCAGGTGTAATATCGTGTTTGGTAATAATTTTTATAGTTCCATTCGGACAAGCCAATTCACAAGCAGTACAACCTGTACAAGCGTGTTCATTATTTTCGTCGTGTGGCATTATAACTTCTCCACGAAATCTTTCAGCTAATTGTAAAGTGTTTCTATTATCAGGATATTGTTCTGTAATAATTTCTTTGTGATGTGTAAAGTAATAACCAGTCATCTTCATTCCTTTTAACAAGGATTTGATAGCTTGAACAATTTCTGATATATAGTTTTTAATAAACATATTTCTTACAATTAAAAATGCCAGCCCAATATTGCCATTAATGTTACTACTAATAAATTTACCATACTAATGGGCAATAAATATTTCCATTCTAAATTTAATAATTGATCTATTCTTAAACGAGGGAAAGTCCACCTAAACCACATCAATCCAAAAATTAAAACAATTGTCTTTCCAAAAAACCAAATAGATGATGGAATATAATCCATGATGTGATTAAAAGCCGCCCAAGTTCCAATATGAAAAGGCATCCATCCACCTAAAAATAATGTAACAGCTAAAGCACATCCAATAAATATATTAATGTACTCTGCTAAAAAGAATAATGCGAATTTCATTCCTGAATATTCTGTATGAAACCCTGCAGTTAATTCAGATTCTGCTTCTGCCATATCGAATGGAGCCCTATTGGTTTCTGCAGTTATAGCAATTATGAAAATTACAAATGAAATAATGATAGGAATATGGCCTTTAAAAATCCACCAACCATTTTGCTGTGAATTGATAATATCTTGTACACTTAAACTACCTGTTAATATTACAATAGAGATAATAGATAAGCCTGCAGATAATTCATAACTTACAATTTGTGCTCCACTACGCATTGCACCCAATAAAGAATATTTATTACCACTCGACCAACCTGCCATTAATATTCCTATTACAGCAATAGATGAAACAGAAGTAATATAAAGCACTCCAATATTAATATCCCAAATTTGAATGCCTTTAGCAAATGCAATGGGTGCAAGAACAAGCATAGCCGCAATCATTACAATAAAAGGAGCTAGGTTAAATAAAAACTTATCGGCTCCATCGGGTGTTAAACTTTCTTTGAACACTAGTTTTACAGTATCAGCAACCGTTTGAAACATCCCTTTTGGTCCAACACGATTGGGTCCTAATCTTATTTGCATATAAGCAGCAACTTTGCGTTCCATTAACACCAAAGCCAAGCCCAACAATGCAAATAAAGTAATAGCAAATAATACAACAGCTGTTAATTGAATCCATAAAACAGTAGTTGCACTAAAGTGTTCACTTAGCCATTGATTAAATTGTTGTACTATATTTTCTAGACTCAACATAATTTTTTTGTTATCTATCAATATCTGGAATTACTAAATCTAATGTGCCCATCATAGCAATTAAATCTCCAATTTTAGCACCACGAGCCATATGATCTAATGCTGAAAGATTTGAAAATCCTGGTGAACGAAATTTAATTCTATATGGTGTCATTCCTCCTTCACTCACAATATACACTCCAAATTCACCACGAGCAGTTTCAGCTCTGGTATAAAATTCTCCTTTTGGTAATTTCAATACAGCTTTTGTTTTGGCTTGAAATTCTCCTTCAGGAATATTATGAATTAATTGCTCAATGATTTTAATAGATTGATCCATTTCTTTCATACGAACTGTATACCTTGCTAAAGAATCTCCAGCGGTTTCAAGAATTTCATCAAATTCTAATTGATCATATATTTCGTATGGAAATATTTTTCTTACATCACAACTTAAGCCAGTAGCTCTTGCAACTGGTCCACTACAACCAAAAGAAATAGCATCTTCTTTACTTATTATTCCTACTCCTTTCATTCTATTAATGAAAATAGTATTGCCAGTAACCAACTCATGATACTCATGAATTTTCGATTTGTATTGTGCGATAAAATCAATGACTCTTTTTTGAAAGTTAGGATGAATATCTACCATAACACCACCAGGCACCATATAGTTCATGGTTAATCTGGCACCACAGGTTTCTTCCATTATATCTGTAATGGTTTCTCTTTCTCTGAACGAGTGAAAGAATGGTGTAAAAGCTCCTATATCCATTGCCATTGCTCCCCACCATAATAAATGAGATGCTAATCGAGTCAACTCATCCATGATGATTCGTATGTACTGAGCTCTTGGTGGAATTTCAACTTGCAACCCTTTTTCTACACACATAGCACATGCATGATTGTTGATGTGTGCAGATAAATAATCCATTCTACTCGTGCTATAAATAAATTGACGATAATTTAAACTCTCACACATTTTTTCTATAGAACGATGTATATAACCCAAATGTGGTTCAACCTTTACAATGGTTTCTCCATTTAGGGTAACACGCAAATGCAACACACCATGAGTTGCAGGATGCTGTGGACCCATGTTAATGATTAAATCGCCTTGTTCTGTTTTTCCTATCTCTTGAATCATATTAAAGTTTAATCATGTTAATAGGATCTTCAAAATCTTTACGCATGGGATTTTTCCCTTCCCAACCATCAGGTAAAATCAATAACCTTAAATCTGGATGGTTTAAAAAATTAACTCCAAACATTTCATATACTTCTCGTTCATGAAATTCTGCTGTTCTATATAAATTTGATAGGGTTTCAATTTGTGGATTTGCTATGTCTAATTTTGATTTGATGACAACACTGTGATGAAATGTAGTTGATGAAAGATGATACACCATTGTGAGATGTGATTTAAAATCGACACATGTTAAACAAAACAAATAATCGAATTTTAAATTGATATTATTTTTTAATTCATGAATAACAGAGAGTAGTTCTAATGGTTCAATAAAACCATTCAACCATTCACCACCTTCTTCTATTTGCATAGTAGGAAATAATGTGGTCAATTCTATTTTCAATTCATCATTTGTCATATCATCAATTATTCTTCATTTTTTTCTCTAAGCTGAGCATGTGTTAAACCTGCTTTTATTTTTTCTTGTAATGTTATTAATGCATTTAACAGAGCTTCTGGACGTGGTGGACAACCAGCAATGTAAACATCAACAGGAATTACATGATCTGCACCTTTAACCACAGAATAAGTATTATAAAAAAATGGACCTCCGCTAATAGCACAAGCACCCATTGCAATTGCATATTTTGGGTCGGGCATTTGATCGTATAATCTTTTTAAAACAGGAGCCATTTTATTCACAATAGTTCCAGCAATAATAATTACATCTGCTTGTCTTGCACTAGCTCGTGCTACTTCAAAACCAAAGCGTGAAAAATCGTATTTAGCAGAAGCAACACTCATCATTTCAATTCCACAACAACTGGTTGCAAAAGTTAATGGCCATAAAGAATTGGAGCGAGCCCAATTCATAATGTCATCTAATGTTGTTACAACAACATTGGCTCCATCAATGGCGTGTACTTCTCCAGGAAAAACTTCTTGTTGTGGTGTTACTGATTTTACATCCATTTCAATGCTCCTTTTTTATGTGCATATAAAAATCCCATGAATAAGATAAATAAGAAAATTACAATTTCAACAAAAGCAAACCAGCCAATCTCTTTTACTACTACAGCCCATGGAAAAAGAAAGATCAACTCTACATCAAACACCAAAAAAATGAGTGCAAATAAATAATAGCCTACATGGTATTGTGGCCAATTAGTTCCTGTGGTTGGAATGCCACACTCATAAGGCTCTCCCTTTTGTTTATTCTTTGAGCCTTTGGTTAGAATTTTAGAAACTAAAATTCCACCTGCAGAAAAAATAATGGCAGCAAAAATTAATGCTAATAATGTTAGTGGTCCCATAAGTGTTTTATCTTTTCAAATTTAAGAAATAGAAGCACTTAATTAATTTAAAAACTGTTTTTATTTTATGATATTCATCATTTATTAAAATCTTATTTAGCCATATAATTCGTAATGAATATCTTTTTTAACATAGCCTAAATCCATTAACCTTTTCTGTGCTTCATCTATCATATTCTTCCAACCACATAAATAAAAATAAGCCTCTGGTAAATGGCTATTCGATTTTTTTGAATTTAAAATCTCTAAATAAGCATCATGTACATACCCTTTCTTTCCCCAATCAGGAATTTCATTTTCTCTAGAAAAGCAAGGTAGATAATGGAAATTTGGAAGTTGACTTTGTAATTCAATAAACTCGTCTTTATACAATGCATAATCAAAAGTTCTACAACCAAAAATTAAATAAATATTTTTAAAAGAAATTTGATGTTGCTGTATGTGATGAATCATACTTCTAAAAGGTGCAACTCCGGTACCTGTGCAGATTAAATATAAATCTTTATCAAGGGTTGAAGGCAATACAAATTTTCCAAGAGGGCCACGAAAAGTAATTTCATCACCCACTTTGGTTTCATTAAATAGAAAATTAGAACCAGCACCACCTTCAAGATACACAATCACTAGTTCGATGATGTTGGTTTTATTAGGTGATGATGAAATGGAATAACTACGCCAACGTCTGTTTTTTTGAGTATGAATGGGTAAATCTAAAGTGATGAACTGACCAGGTTCAAAATCAAAACTAATTGTTTCAGTAGTTTCAATAAAAAAACTTCTTGTAGTTGGTGCTACCTGTTTAATCTCAATAATTTTACCTTTTTGCCAAGCCAGCATGAACAATTAATTATGGCATGAATATACAATCATTTTTTATTCTACAATTTTCTTATCGGTTCAATTATTTTTTCTGGATTAAAATGTAATTCATTGTTGAGTTGAAATGAAAAATCTTTTGCTTTTTTAATAGCTTCATTCAAATTAAAATTGTTTTGATTAAAGCTTATACATTTTTTATTTTGGCTTAAATATTTAGCTAAATACTCTTGCTCTGTTTGTCCTGGTGTAGGAATTAGAATAGATTTTTTTTGAAGACTCATAAGTTCCATTACTGTAGTATAGCCACTTCTTGAAACAATATATTCGCTTTGATTAATGATGCTTTCAAGTGCTTGTTGAGAAAGATGATTATGCACTTGTATGTTTTCTAAAACTAGATTTTCATGTACATGAGGCAACCCTCTTACTATAACAATTTTAAAGTTTTCTAATGCTGTAGTTTGTGCAATTATTATTTGCTCTAATAAAGTTCTTTGTGGTTCTGGACCAGAAAGTAAAATACAAACATCATAAAATTTGGTAGGTTGATGTAATTTAAATCTGCTTAAAACTCCAATATAATGTAATGGGGTTTTGGGTAAAATTTTTGGATGAGACAGGTTTCCTGCAATATTATTTTCTCCTTCAATATCAGGAATCCAACATTGTTTGTATTGATGTATAAAGCTGTAATTTATTTTTTGAATTAGTTTTTCTAACCAAGCTAATGGTGCTTTAATTTGAAGTTGATGGGTGATGAAAATTGATGGAATTTTCTTTGTAAAAAGTCCAAAACGATTATCACTAATTACTAAGTCTATTTGCTCTTTAGCAATCAATAGTTTCAGCCATTGATGTTCAGAATAAATTCTCCATAAAATTTTTGGTGCTTGAAGTAAAATTTTCAGTCCAAAAAACCATTTGTTTTTGCTATAAGTTATTTCATATCCTTTTAAAAATATGTAACTAATGTTTTCTAATTCTTGTTCTAAAACCTTTTGTTGATTTTTATTTACAGCTACAATTATTGTAAAGCCTTGTTGCTGCAAGGTTTTGATGATGGGAATGCATCTAGTAGCATGACCTAAACCCCAATCGAGTGGAGCAACTAATATGTTTTTACTGTTTGAAATAATTATTAAATAAGTATTAACAAATTTATATTAGAAAATGTTTATAGTTTAGTAGCCTCATGTTAAAGAAAAATCTCTTCAAGGTTCTAGCTCTTTTGCTTTTTGTAAGCTTGGTAATGAGTTCTTGTGGTAAAGGTAGTTACAGCAAACAATGCATGTGCCCTGTAAGAAAAGCCACATAACAACTCACCCACCAAAATAATACAAATGCAAACCCTAAAAAATAATATTTATTTTAAAGTAGGCACCATCATCATCATTGCGTTGCTTTTATTAATTCCAACTTCAATGATTGAGTCTTTAATTTTTGAAAGAGAAACCACTCAAAGAGAAGCCATCAGTGAAGTAAGTTCTAAATGGGGAGAAGAGCAAACCATTTCTGGACCTTTCATTTCAATTCCTTACACCAAGTATATAAAAGAATTTTCGAAAAAAGATTCTGCAGAAAAACTGGTTGCAGTTAAAGACTTTATTCATATTTTACCTAATGAATTAAGCATTAATGGAAACATCAATCCAGAAGCACGTAACAGAGGTATTTATGAAATTGTGGTGTATAATTCTAAAGTAAAAATTGCAGGAAAGTTTACAAAATTTAATTTATCAGAATTCGATATTCCTAAAGAAAATATTCATTTTGATAAAGCTTTTTTAACTGTAGGCATAAGTGACTTACGAGGGATTGAAGAGCAAATTAACTTGACTTGGAATGAAAAAACCTTTTCCTTTAACCCAGGTGTTACCACAACAGATATTGTAAAAAGTGGTATTAATGCTCCGGTTGTGATTAGCTCTACTGATAGCAATATGTATAGCTTTTCATTAGATGTTAATTTAAAAGGTAGTCAACTTTTATACTTTACCCCTGTTGGAAAAGTAACAGATATTAATATGAACTCTAGTTGGAAAAATCCAAGTTTTAATGGTGCTTTTTTGCCAGATACAAGAACTGTTTCAGATAGTGGATTTAAAGCCAATTGGAATGTGTTACACTTAAACAGAAACTACCCTCAAGCCTGGATTGGTAGCAGTTATTCAATTCAAGAATCTTCGTTTGGAATTAATTTATTATTGCCTGTAGATAATTATCAAAAATCGTATCGTTCTATCCGATATGCAATTTTATTTATTGCATTTACTTTTCTTGTGTTTTTCTTTATAGAAATATTGAATAAGGTTTTTATTCATCCTATACAATACATTTTAGTTGGTATTGCTTTAATAGTTTTCTATTCTTTATTACTCTCTATTTCAGAGCACTTGAAATTTAACGTTGCATTTATTCTCTCGGCAATTGCAACATTGTTATTGATTGCAGGTTATGTTAAAGCAATTTTGAAATCGACTAAACTAACCATGCTTTTAAGTGGAATATTGCTTGTTTTATATACTTTCATTTTCATTATTATTCAACTACAAGATTTTGCTTTACTCATAGGTAGTATTGGCATCTTCTTAATTCTAGGTTTAGTAATGTATTATTCCAGAAAAATAGATTGGTATAATTTAAACTTAGACAATAAAAAAGATAATCACTTTGATAGTGATAGGCCTGAAGTAAAAAGCAAATGGGAATAAAACAACTTTAATTTAATTTTTCTAATGCAGCTTCTAGGAGCTGCATTACTTTTTCTATGTCGTTTAATTGAACTACTCCAACACTTAATCTATACCAAGCACTATCAGCATTTGCTCCAAAAGCAGAGAAGGGAACTATGGCTAATTTTGCTTCGTTTAATAAATACTCTGTTACATCTAACTGTTTTTCTAAAAGTTTTCCTGAACTGGTAGTTTTACCAACTAAATCTATTTTAATCGTCAAATAAATTGCAGCTTGTGGCGATATAGCATCAACATTATAGCCTTGTTCTTTCAATGCAATAATGCAATTATAAATTTTGTTTAATCGCATTTCAAGGGCTGCCTTAAACCCTATAAAATAATTATCAATATCTGCATCGTTGTATAAATATTGAGCTGTTGCTTTTTGCTCTGCCATAGGTGCCCAAGCTCCTATATGGCTTAATAAAGCCCTCATTTTGTTAATGATTTCAGTAGGTGCCATTGCCCAGCCTACACGAACTCCTGTAGCAGAAAAACATTTTGAAATACCGCTAATAAAAATGGTATAATCTCTCATTTCTGGACGAAGTGAAACAGGATTATAATGCTCTGTTGAACCATAAGTAAGGGTCCAATACATTTGATCGAACATAACATATAGCTTCTTCTCATCATCTCCTCTTCTTTTGTTTTCTGCAATAACTAAATCGCAAATAGCAGTTAAACCTTCTTTACTAAAAACTGTACCTGTTGGGTTTTGCGGTGTACACAAACAAAGCAAAGTTGCACCTTCAATATGCGGAGCAATATCAATTGCGGTTGGCATAAAATTGTTTTCGGGAAAACAATTAATTACACAATGTTGGGCATTAGTTAAATGCGTATAATGATTATTATTCCAACTTGGTGCTGCATAAATTACTTTATCGTTATCATCTACTATTGTTTTAAATACAGTATAAATTAGAGGTCTGCCACCTGAAGCAATTTGTATTTCATCGACACTATACTCCAAATTCAATCGTTTTCTCAAAAAGTAGCTTACTGCTTCGCGTAATTCATAGATGCCGTTTCCTGCAGGATAGTTGGTATGATGATCTTTATAAGCCTGAATGATTAATCGTTCTAATTCTGAAGGTATTGGAAATATTTTAGGATTAAAATCTCCAATAGTGTAATTATAAATATGTTCTCCCTTTTTTACCCTTTCGCTAATAGCATTTCCCAATCGAACTATTTCGCTGCCAACTAAAGATTCTGCTAAAGCACTAAGTTTTCTCATACATTTAATTTAAGTTGAAAGTTGATTTTAGATGATTAGCTAACTCATCTCCTTTAATATTTTTTGCAATAATTTTTCCTGTAGCATCAACTAAAAAATTTGATGGTGTTTCAGTTATCTGATATCTTTTGGGCAAAAAGCCATTCCATGCATTAAAGTCACAGATTTGAGTCCATGTTAACTTATCTTGCTCAATAGCTTTCTTCCAATTATCTTCATTATCATCTACACTAATAGAAATAATATCAAAACCTTTAGAATGATATTGTTTATACAAACTTACCAAGTTTGGGTTTTCTTTTCTGCAAGGAACACATCTACTTGACCAAAACTCTAATAACATCAATTTGCTTTTTTTATATCTCTCAGCAAATTCAATATTTGCACCATTGATATCAATGGCTGTAAAGTTTTTAATAATGCCACCAAGTTCAATATCTCCATTTTCGTGTATGATGTTTTCTATAGACTTGCCATAAAAGGATTGTTGAAGATTTTTATTGATAATGGCATATACTTTTTCTAAAAATTGAAAATCATTTGAGAGCTTATATTTCCACAAAGCATAAGCTGTAACAGCAATTGATTGAGGGGCTAATTTTAAATAATCAAGTATTGCTTGTTTTTTTTGTTGCTGAAATTCCTCAGATTGCTTAAGCAGATGTTCCATTGTTTCTTGATCATTAATTTGATCTGATTGAATGGATTGAAAAACTATTTTTTCTTGCTCTTCTATAGGATCAATGTGCTTTCTTTTGAAAGCAAAAAACTCTTGGTTGATTTTTGAACCAGTTACTGTATAGTTTTTTGTAGATAAACTATCAATATTTAAACTAATGCTACTTTTAGGCTCAATAAAAAAAGCATATTCATTTCTAACTTCGGTTTTAGGGTGTATAATGTATAAAAATACTAACTGTGCTAGCTCAATTTTTTCTTTAAAATTTAATTTCCCGTCAACAATATCAAAATCCATTCTTGGCAAACTGTCATTACTAAAATCTAAATATGCTTTTGTAGTAATTTTTTCTTGTAGAATAACTTCAGCTTTATACTCATCTTTTTTTAATCCAATGATATTACAAGCAAAACATAAACAAATGATGCATATTGTGCTGAACCATTTTTGTATTGAAAAACTATTTTGCATATCGACAAGATTACAATAAAAAATATTATGCTGTTATTGAACTAAATTATTTTTTTGCGTTTTATTAAAACGATTACCTTTAGTTTATGCTTACAAACTCATTTAACCCTAGTTTACCTATTGCAATTGGTGCAGACCATGCTGGCTTTGAATATAAATCTCAAATTATTGAATGGTTAAAAAAAAGTCATTACGAGGTTATTGATTTGGGCACTCATTCTTTGGATTCAGTTGATTATCCAGACTTTGCTCATCCTGTAGCCGAAAGTGTAGAAAATAATGTTGCATCTTTTGGCATACTACTTTGTGGCAGTGCAAATGGGGTAGCAATTACAGCTAATAAACATCAAGGCATTAGAGCTGGATTATGTTGGGATAAAGAGGTTGCCAAGCTGGTTCGTTTACATAATGATGCCAATATTATTTGCATTCCCTCTCGTTTTGTAAGTTTAGAGTTAGCAATTGATATGATTAATGTATTTATGCAAACCAACTTCGAAGGTGGTCGTCATCAAAACAGAGTTAATAAAATTAGTTGCTAACATTTCTGTTCTTAAAATAATTCTCAACTCTTGTTTTTGCATTTTGCCGAATACTGAGATAATAAAAATTATAATCGGCAATATGATAATTTTTTGTGGTAAGAAAAATATTTCCAAAAAACTTTGGTTTTTTACACCACAATATATTTTGTTCTACTCTAGCATCTACTATTCCCTTTTTTACTTTATTAAAATTTCGTAAAATAGTGCCAGGATTTTCTTTTCTATTTGCAAATGGTTTTTCAACATCCCAGGTAATTGGATTAGTAACTATCATGCTATCTGTTTCATTCAACACATAGTCTGGTTTATAATTTTCTTTAAACGTTCTCCAACTACAGAAACACCCAACAGCATTAGGTTTGGTGCATGGCTTAATATATTTAAACCAATTCCATTCAACAGGCATTCCAACTAAATAAGCAGCTACTAGTTGTTGTTGAAGAAGCTCATTATCAAAAAATTCTTTCAATAACCTTTTGGCATGTGTTGTGCCCTGACTATGGGCTGCAATAATAATTGGCTTTCCATGATTATGGTTCTTTAAATAATATTCAAATGCATTTTTCACATCTGCATAAGCTACTTCAAAAGCTTGAATAGCATTTAAGGAGTCTTCATTTGTTTTTGGAAAGTAATTGCTATAATGAGCTTGTTGATATCTTGGAGCATAAACAAAACCAACGGAATTAAAAATTGATGCTTGATAGAGTATGGTGCTATTATCTGTTTTTACATTTAATTCTTCATCATCAACACTTGCATTTAAACCAAATGGTTTTGTTGATTGAGTGTAAGTTGTGGGGTGAATGAAAAAAATATCAACCAACGTGTCTTGTTGATAGCTTTTTAAAATAGATTTTGGAATCTGATCTGAAGGATCTTTTTTTAAAGGATGTGCTGCCCAATATTGTAGTATACTGTAATCGGTTTGGGCTATGCTTGCTATACAACTAGTGCTACAAAACCCTATAAAGAAAATCAATTTCAGCATTTTATTGACTATAATCAGTTTAAAGTTACATATAATTTAAACTATTGCAGCAAAATTCTATCTAGAGTGTTATTGTTTCAACTTGTACAAAAATGGACAAGGAGAGAATTGGTTTTTTAAAATAAATGCTGTTATTTAGACTACAAATCCAAAAAGAATTTCTTTAAACTAAAATGCTGACTATGAAAAAACTTATTACTCAACTATCCAAAAACACTCAGCACAAAAATTTCTTAGGAGCACTTTTTATCTATTTAATTTTTGCTATTGTAACTATAGTAAATGAATTACAACACAATCAGAGTTTTGCTGAAGGATTAATAAATGGACTGACTTGGCCAATTGGTTTTATTAAATTTTTGCTTAATTAGCCACATACCATTTTTTATCAATTGCTTCATTTATTTCAATACTACTATTTTCTATTTCAATATCTGAAGCACCAAATTGAATAATGATTTTTGATGGAAATTTAACTCCTCCAATTTCGGTGTAAGAATGGTAAATCATGTTCATTTTTTGTTTGTCCATTCTTCCTCCCATCATATCGCCCATAGGACCACCTCTAATACCCATTATTGAAGAAATTTGTTTTCCCGAAACTTCAATTTGCTTTAATAAATAATTGGCAGCGTCTATAAAAAATAAAGATGATTCACCATCCTTAGCAATTAGTTTTATTTTATAGCATTCAACTTTGTCGACTTTCGTTTTTCCGATTAACTCAGCAGTAAACCCTTTTTCTTTATAATTAATTAAGGCCGAAAACTCCTCAAGTAAATTTAATTTTTGTTTTATGGCTGAATATTTATCAGCATCCATTTTAGAGATCCCTCCTTCAATTCCTGGAAAATCTCCATAGCCCTGAACAGATGGAATAGAAACATAGCCAGCAGTATCTGTTACTAAAGTATAAGAACCTTTCATACCCATTACACCACTTATGTTTTTTCTATAGAGCTTATTATTCTCAATAATATTTGTGCTATTAACGTCTATTTGCATCCCCATCATATTCAACTTCATGGTTGAGGTATATTGTAATGTTTGTAATGCATTTAGCTTGTCAAACCCACCATTTGCAGCAATGTGGTTAGTTATAATTTCATCAACGGTTTGTGCGTTTGAAAAACTTTGCAGCAAAGCAAGTAGAATAAGGGTATATAACTTTTTCATGTTCTTAATATTGGTTCAAAAATAATAGCTTAAATGGGTGAAATATTCTAAAGCTGAGTTTTAGAACATAGTTTTTAAAATTCTTAACAGATTTTAATACAATTATTAAACTAAGGGTAATGCATTTTGTCTTTATAACCTTCAATTTATAATAATGAAAAAAATATTATTGTTTCCTTTCTTATTAATTGTTCTAATTGGATTTGTAATTTATGATGGTATTGATTCTTTATAATTTATTGCACTTGTCTTTCTTTCCAAGAATAAGAACCGAATTTGCCCAACCATCCAGCAATGATAATATAGCCAATATGTAAAGGCTGTAAAGCCATAAAACTACTTAGTCTAATCTTCCCAAAAAATGAAAAGCATTCTTTTAGAAATCTCCATTCTACTATAATTTTTAAGGCCAAAAGCCCAACTGCATAAGTCAGAAAAGAAGCATTCATACAAGCTGCTACAGCAGAAACCAGTACATTTAAATTCATTAAATACACCACTACTAATGCTGGTAAAAGTGTTTTGTCTTTATACTGGTCCGATTTACTTGCCCATCGAACTCTTTGATTGATAAAAGCCCTCCAGGTTGGCATGGGTGTGGTTAATGCCAAAGCATGTGGATGATATAAATAACCAATCTGATTAGGATAGTGAAGTTTTAATTTATTCATCAAAAGCATATCATCTCCACTAGCAATGTTATCAATATCTTTAAATCCACCTACAGACTCAAATGCATTTTTCTGATAAGCTAAATTTGCACCATTACACATACTATGTAAACCAGCTTGTACCACAGCAGCTGTAGTAGCTTGCAATGCCATAAAATCTATTTGCTGAAATAACGACAAAACAGTTGGCTGTTTAGTAAAAATTACAGGGGCTGCAACAAAAACCACATTCTTATTGCAAATAAATTCATCGTATAGTTTTAACCAGTCTTTATGCAACAAACAATCAGCATCTGTAGTGATGATCCAATCACCCTTGGCTTTACTAATAGCTATTTCTATGGCTTTCTTTTTATAGGCATTAATTTTTTTGCCTTGTAAATTTTCTTCTAGTTTTAGTAATTTAATAAATGGATATTCTTCTTGAAAAGATGAAACTATAAACGCTGTTTTATCGGCTGAATGATCATCAATTACAATTACTTCAAATAGTTCTCGAGGATATTGTTGTTGAATGATCGATTGTAAACAATGGGCAATATTATTTTCTTCATTTCTTGCAGGAATTATGATTGAAAATTTTGTAGATGGAAGATGAGATAATGTTGAGTGAAATTGCTGTACTTGTAAAAACCATTTTCTATAAAAGCTGAGTAATACAGCATAAGCAAAACCAACAAGAACTACCCATACTTTTAATGAAATCAGCAGCATAACTACAAAGAAAAGCATTAAGCTGTTTGATTTAGCATATTTGATACCTACAATTTCTTATTTTTGTATTCATGTCAGAGTTATATACCGTAGGTTTTATTTGCATCACATTACTTTTTGTAGGTTTTTTTTCGGGCCTTGAAATTGCTTTTGTTAGTGTTAATAGATTAAGTATTGAGTTAAAGAAAAAGCAAGGAAAAAAAAGTGGAATTATTTTAGGCAAATTCATGGAGCAGCCCGCTCAATTTATTGGAAGTTGTTTGGTGGGTGTAAATATTTTTTTAGTAGCATATGGTATGCTATTTAGTGATTTATTACATAAATCTATTTGGCATCCTTTTCATATTCAAAATCCAATTTTAAAACTAGTTGTAGATGCTGTTATTTCAACTTTTGTTGTATTAATATTTGGAGAGTTTTTGCCGAAGGCTATTTTTAAGGCAAAGAATGAGTCGCTATTAGTATTTTTCTCAAGTATTGCCAACTTCTTTTACAAACTATTTCAACCCCTCGCAGCTTTTTTTGTTGATGTTTCTGAATGGATTTTAAAGTATTTGTTCAACGTTAATGTAAAGAATAAAACTGAAGCATTTACCCATATTGATTTGGAGTATTTTATTAACCAAAAAAACATGGAACAAAGTGAAGATAATCCTGAACATAGCAAAGAGCTGTTGAAGAATGCCATGAGTTTACCTACCATTAAAATTAGAGAATGTTTGGTACCAAGAACAGAAATTGAAGCTGTTGATATTAAAAGCAGTATTGAAGAAATTAAGCAACGCTTTATTGAAACTACACTTAGCAAATTATTGGTGTATGAAAATAGTATTGATGAGATAAAAGGTTATATACATCAATTAGATTTATATAAAAAACCTAAAACGTTAAACGAAATTCTTTTACCCATTCCAGTAGTCCCAGAAAGTATGTGGGCTGCCGATTTAATAAATAAATTTACCAAAGAACATAAAAGTATTGCTTGGGTAGTAGACGAGTTTGGTGGCACTGCTGGTATTATTACTATGGAAGATTTATTAGAAGAAATTTTTGGTGAAATTAAAGATGAGCATGATGTTGAAGAGTTTGTTGAAAAACAAATTAGTCAAACTGAATTTATTTTTAGTGGAAGATTAGAGCTGGATTACTTAAAAGAAAATTATAACCTCAGCTTTTTAGAAACTGCAGAAGCTGAAACATTAAGTGGGTATATCATTACTAATCACGAGCAGATTCCTCAAGCAAAAGAAAGTATTATCATCAGTAATTATCAATTCGATATTTTAAATGTAAGTGATACTAGAATTGAAATGGTGAAGATGAAAATATTAAGATAATTAAACTTCTATTAAATTAGTTTTTGCTTTAATATCTACTATGGCTTCATAAAGTTTATCTAAATCTTCTTGTGAATTAAAAGCTTGGATAGAATATCGCAAAAATATTTTATCATCCAATTGCATTACGGGAATTTCTATTTTATATTTTTCAAATAAAAGTCTTTGTAATTTTTGTGGCTCTGCAGTTTTCATTGGAACACTATATAACTGAACTAAAAACTCATCTGATATTGGAGCTATAGATTTAGTGTTTAAAAGTTTACAAAACTTTGCTGAATTGGCTTGTACTAATGATCTACAGTTTTTTGAAACTTCTTTCCAATTATTTTCCTCCATAAATTCAATGGCTTTGGGAATGGTTAAAAATGCAGAATAATCTCTTGTGCCTTGTAATTGATGATAGTCTAAAAATTGAGTTTCTGATTGCAAATTTTCTTCATATCCCCAACTTACAATTAAGGGGTCGAACAAATGCTGTAACTCTTTTTTTACATATAAGAAACTACTGCCTTTTGGTGTCATCATCCATTTATGACAAGCTCCGGTGAATATATCTGCTTGCAGTGTACTTAGGTTTACATCAATTTGACCAGGTGCATGAGCTCCATCAATAAAAGTCATTAAGCCCAATGATTTTGCTTTGGCAACAATTTCTTCAGCAGGCAATCGTAGCCCGGTTGTACTTGTAATATGACTTATAAAAACCAATTTCGTTTTCGGAGTTAAGCCTTTAAAAAAATCGTCAACAAATTGTTCTTTGGTAGTTAAAGGAAATGTTATGGGCTGGCGAATATATTTTGCTCCTACTTTTTTACAATAATAATTCCATGTTTTATCGCAAGCTCCATATTCTAGATTAGTAGTAAGTACTTCATCCCCTTCTTTCAGGTCAATGCTCTTTGCAATGATGTTTACTGCATAAGAAGGGTTGGTAACATAAACCAAATCTTTACTATTACAATTAACATACTTTGCCAATGCTGCTCTAGATTCTTGTAAATATTGTAACCCATTTACAGTGATAAATTGTACAGGTTCTTGTTCTAGCTCTAGCTGAAAAGCTTGATATTGCTGAAACACAGGCTTAGCACAAGCACCAAAAGAACCAAAGTTTAAAAAGGTAATATCATCTCTCAATAAGAATTGAGATTTTAGAAAATTATTATTCATTCTATAAAGTGTTTTTTATTCTCACAGAATACGCTGAATGCACAGAAACTTCTGCGTTTTCTTCAATTTCTGCGAGATGTTTATTTTGTTTTCTTCACAAAGTTTTTATTCTCACAGAATACGCTAAAAATTCTGCGAATTCTGTTATTTCTGCGAGATGTTTATTTTGTTTTCTTCACAAAGTTTTTTATTCTCACGGAATACGCTGAATGCACAGAAACTTCTGCGTTTTCTTCAATTTCTGCGAGATGTTTATTTTGTTTTCTTCACAATGGCTTTTTATTCTCACGGAATACGAAAAACGCTGAAAATTCTGCGTTTTCTGTTATTTCTGCGAGATATTTATTTTGTTTTCTTCACAAAGTTTTTTATTCTCACGGAATACGCTGAATGCATAGAAGTTTCTGCGAGCTTCTTATTTCAGCTTATCATTCTCAAGGTGTCTCGCTGAATCTCTATTAGTTTTCTTTTCAATGTTTTTCTGCAAAGCCTCTGTCAAATTAACTCCAGTTTGATTCGCTAAACAAATTAATACCCAAAGTACATCAGCCATCTCATCACCCAAGTCTTTTTCAGCTTCATTATTTTTAAATGATTGCTCGCCATATTTTCTTACCATTAATCTAGAAAGCTCTCCCACTTCTTCTACTAAAATTCCAAGATTAGTTAGTTCGTTAAAATATCTTACACCAATGGTTTTTATCCACTCATCAACTTGTTGCTGTGCTTGGTTTAATGTTATTTCTGTTGCCATAAAAATATTTTACAGGGGAATATCTCTGCTAAGTTTATTAAAATGAAGATTTTGCAAGTTAATGCTGAAGCTGATAGTTTTAGCAAAAATATTTTCGCCTAAAATTGATTTATTATAATCTCTATAAGCTTTACTAAACAAAATTGGAGCATAAATATTCACAGCATTATTGAATAATGAAAGATGAATGCCTGCATCAAACAAAAACCTTCCTGCTGTTGGATTGTCTACCCATGCTTCTGCATAAGTTCCAATATCTGCAAATAGTTTTAGTGTTGGAAAACCTGGCATATCAATATTAAAATTTGCAGCCATTAACCAATCGTCAGACTTGCCAACTTTATTTCCCAAATAATCTGTTCTTGCTTTAAAAAATCCATCGCGTTCCATTATTTGTTGGCTTTTCCAACCTTCAAATTCTCCTCTTCCAACAAAATAATCTGAGTAAGTATAATCCTCGTAACCCTTAGGACCACTCATGTTTAAGTGATATTTATCGGTATAATATTGTTGTAAAAATGTTTTGCTTTTAGTGTAGAAAAATTTTCCTGCAAAAAATCTAGCTTCTATGCCCCCTTTGTTTTTAGGATAATTGAAAAACTGTTTTGCTGTTAAGCCTGCTCTAACAAAATCTTCTCCTTGATCAATTGTTAGATTAATATGATAAGGATACAAAACCCTGTTATTAGATTTTGTAATATATAATCGATTGATATACGATTTTGTAGAAGGCGTTGTTATTTTATTGCCACTAAACAATAAATTTTCTTGGTGTAAATAAAAGGTTTTAAAACCAATAACAGTTCTTTCGGTTGAACGTAAATCACTTTTGTAAATAGTATATTTTATAGATGGCACAAACCTTTTAATTCCAAGGTTAAACTTTGTTCCAGCATCTGAAATAAAGTTATCGTATGTAAATTGTTGATAGCTTGCTGCAATTTCTAACCAAGATTTTTTGGAGTAAATATTATAAGACGCTCTTCCAAAAAAATTAAGTTTACTACTACTTGTTCCAAAACTTGGATTGATTAAAAACTGAAATTTTGGTAATGGTAATTGATAGTTATGTATTGCAGCACCTAAACGAATACCATCGTAAAAATTATATGTTGCTGTTGGCAAGTATGAAATATGATTATACCTTACTGTTTCTTTTGAAGGAAAAAAGAAAGCAGTTTTTATTGGTCTTGAATTCTTTTCTTGTGGCTCAGAAGTGCTGTACAATTTATTGAAATGTTGATCAATATTTTTTCCAGAAACCGATTCAATTACATTTTTAAAATCTTGTGGATAAGGATGTTTAAACTTCCATGTTTCATAATAAACGTGCATCATAGAATCAAAAACATTTTTACCTAATAACGTTTCTAATTCTTTCATCCACTCTCCAGCTTTTTCATAAACAAATAAACCGTAGTACTGTTTAGGATAAGCAATAGATGCAGTATCTATTGGAATGTTTTTATGAATTTTTTTTAAGGCAATAAAAATGTTACTCAATCCACCATTTTGGGAAATAACTGCTTTATTATCATAATAAGTATTCATACCTTCATCCATCCAAGCATGATCTCTTTCATTGCTAGCTAAAATTCCATACAGCCAAATATGACCAAGCTCATGAGATATTACAGAATTTGTATTCGTTAGATCGTTTGGAGTATTGATATAGGTAATGGTAGGATATTCCATACCATCATCCTTTTCTTGTTTTCCTACAACTACAGTTGCTGTTTTGTAAGGATATTCTCCCAACCAATTACTATAGTTTTTCAGAGTTCTTTTCATGTACATGATATTGTTGGTAGAATTTTTCTCTCTTTTTTTAGGGAAGAAAGAAAATAAATCCACCTCTTTATCATTTAATTGAAGGGTATCATACTGCACTAAAAAATTCTTGCTGGCAAACCAGGCAAAATCGTGCACATTGTCTTGATGATACTGTAACGTTTTGGTGCCAATGAGTTTAGGCTTAGTAACGATTAATGGTTTTAATTTCTTAACTGGTTTTGCCGGAAAAAAAGATTTTTTCTCCACAACCACATCTTCAATTTTATAATTAGGTTGTTGGGCTAATTTTGTTTTGCCTAATTTCTTTAATAATTCTAATTCGCTAACAGTTTGCAATTCTCCTGTAGCTGCCACTAAATAATTTTCAGGAACAGTAATACTTACATCAAAACTTCCAAATTCACTATAAAATTCTCCCTGATCTAAATAAGGCATTTCGTGCCAACCTTTAGCATCATATACTGCTGGTTTTGGATACCATTGAGTAAGTTGATAATCGTTTAACACATGACCACCTCTTGAAAAATTATAGGGAAGTTTTATATGAAATGGCGTCTCTATTTTTATAGACTGCTTGGGCAGTAAAGGTTTTGGAAGAACGAGTTTAACAATGTCGATATGAGTTGGATGTGCTTCAATTCTTGCATCAACTTCATCTACTTTAAAATCTAATTTGTTGATGTAGCCACGACTACTATCTTCAGAAAAATAATAATCAGTTCTTCCATTTATAAGCAATTGTTCACTAAAAGCAGTTCTATCATTTTTATATGCATTGGGCCAAAGATGAAACCAAATAAATTTTAAAGTGTCTGGCGAATTGTTAGTGTATGTAATTTTTTCTAAACCATCAAGGCTGTGATCTTTATCGTTTAACGCTACAGCAATATTATAATTTACCTGTTGCTGCCAATAAGTTTGTTGTTGTGCTGATATTATTTGAACAGAAAATAAAAGACTCGCTAAAACAGAAATACGCTTCATTTACAATAAAAAATTATTCATCGAAAATAAGACAAACTTTCTCCGAATATTCAAGCTTCGACGGTGTTCAAGTATTTAATCCATAATTCAACTACAACATAGTGAATACAAAAAGCAATTAAGAACGAAATTCCTAAAACATCTTTTAAAGAGAATTGCGAAGTAGCCATTAACAATGCTGCTATTATTCGTATTGTTCCAATAGACAAAGAAACAAAATATACTCTGGTTACCCATTTTTTATGAGCAATAAAGTTCTTTTGTTTTGCGTATTGATAAGCCTTAATGGTGCTATACAAAATAAATAGTCCAAATATTAATGTAGAGATTGATTCTAAAATATTGCTATACCTAAAAAACAAAGCAAGTATGATAGCTGAAATCGAAACAATAAAACTTGAGAACAAAAATATTTTTCCGACACTTTTATGTAATTTTCTAAATTTATTTCGTAGAGCAGGAATAAACTGATAAGCCCCTGTAATTAAAATAATTAATCCAAAAACAATATGCAAATAAGCTAATGGTTGATTAAATTTATAGTGAAGTTCTATAGAACCCGGTTTAAAAATATTCGGATTCGTTTTTACCAAAGTCATTTGTTGCATTTTCAAAAAAGATACAGCAATCATTGCAAGTACTAAGACTGCAGAATAAATCATTAAGAAGTTTTTTATTGCTTTTTTCATTTTGAAATGATATTTCAACTTTAATTCAGTGTTTTAAATTTATAATAATAATGTTTAATTCTTTAGGAAAGAATACTTATTATTTTGTATCTTTCCGTTACTAATTGCATAAAAATTATGAAAAAAGTAAAAGATATTTTAAATAGAAAAGGTACAAGTTTAATATATGTTCCCAAAAACACCATTGTTAGAGATGCATTAAAAACAATGGCTGAAAAAAATATTGGTTCCATTCTAATAATGGAAGATGGACAATATTTAGGTTTAATGACAGAAAGAGATTATGCTAGAAAAGTAATTCTGCAAGGCAGATCTTCAAAAGAGTTGAATGTAGAAGAAATTATGTCTACAGAACATCCTCATGTTTCAAAAGAACATAGTATAGAGCAATGTATGCAACTGATGAGTGAAAATAATGTGAGATATTTGCCCGTTTTTGAAAATAACAAACTAGTAGGACTCATTTCTATTTTAGATGTAATTAAAGAAACTATTGTTGAACAGAAAGAAACCATTCAGCAATTAGAAAGTTATATTCATTCGTAATATTAGCAGTCATTGAGAAGAACAAAGCAATCTCCTTTTTATATTAGATTTCTCAGCAAGAACTTCGAAATGACGTAAAACCTTATCTTAATTACAAAGCATTTTCTCTATCCTTCAATTCTTTTATTTTATCTAAAGCACCAGCAACCACATCACACATAATAGTATATAAAGCTCCTGGTTTATGGTTGTTATAAATATGCTCTAGTGCCAAATTTTCATTAGCAATAACCTGTTGAGGAATATTTGGATTCACAGAATTAATGCCATCTTGCAATAAACCAATAATTTCTTCTGCGGTTCTTCCTCTTAAATTTTTATCGCAACGGATAATAATTTCATCAAAATTTTTGGCAGAGATGGCTCCAAGTTCTCTAATGTCTTCATCTCTTCTATCTCCTGTCCCACTGATGACGCCTACTTTATATGGATAATCTAGCTTTCCAATAAAATCGCAAAGCAATTGTAGTCCATGTGGATTGTGTGCAAAGTCGGCTAAAAAAGTAAAGTTTTTAAAGTGGAAAAAATTTAGTCTTCCTGGTGTTGTATTACTTCCTGCAATAAAAGTTTGTAATCCTGTTTTAATATCATTAATAGTAATAGATTTATACAAATAAGTTGCCATTACACTTGGCAAAGTATTAGCAATATTGTGTGTTGCTTTTCCTTCAAAAGTTAAAGGAATATCTTTTACGTGCATCACACGAATTTTCCATGTTCCTTTTAAAATACTTACATAACCATTTTCAAAAACAGTAGCTAATCCACCTTTTTTACAATGCTCTTGAATTCGTGGATTATTTTCATCCATACTAAATAAAGCAATATTGCATTTTAAATCTTTCTTCATGGCAAAAACCAAATCATCATCTGCATTTAACACTGCATAACCATGAGGGAAAACGGTTTCTGGAACAACGGCTTTAACTTTTGCCATTTGCTCAATGGTATTAATACCACCTAAGCCCATATGATCTGCAGCCACATTGGTTACAATAGCAACATCACAATGTTGAAATGCTAAACCATTTTTTAATATGCCACCACGAGCACATTCTAATACTGCAAAATCTACAGTTGGATCTTTTAAAACAAATGCACTTGAAATAGGACCAGTACAATCGCCCTTCATCATCAATTGATTTTGAATATAAACGCCATCGCTAGTCGTATACCCCACTTTTTTACCAGCTGTTTTACATATGTGTGCAGTCAATCTTGTCGTTGTGGTTTTTCCATTGGTTCCTGTTACTGCAATAATGGGAATTCTTCCATTGCCTTTATCTGGAAACAACATATCAATTACAGGTTCTGCAACATTACGTGGCAAACCCTCTGCTGGTTCAATGTGCATTCTAAAACCTGGTGCAGCATTTACTTCTAAAATAGCTCCTCCATTTTCTGTTATTGGATTTCTTAAATCTTTAGCCATGATGTCAATACCACAGATATCTAATCCTATGATTTTTGCAATACGTTCACACATGAAAATATTAGTTGGATGCACTTCATCAGTTACATCTGTACTAGTACCTCCTGTACTTAAATTAGCAGTTGGTTTTAATAATACCAATTCATCTTTTGCTGGAATGGTTTCTAAAGTATAACCAATATCATCTAACATTTTTTGAGTGTATTGATCTACCGTAATTTGAGTCAATACTTTTTCATGACCATAACCTCTTCTTGGATCTTTGTTAGTTTCATCAATTAAATATTGAATAGTATTTATTCCATCACCAATTACTGATGCTGGTGTTCGTAATGCAGCACAAATAAATTTTGAATCAATCACTAAAACTCTAAAATCGAAGCCTGTTATAAATCTTTCAACAATTACACTTCTACCATATTCTTTAGCAGCTGCAAATGCTGATAAAGCTTGCTCCCAAGTAGTGATGTTTGTGGTATTGCCTTTACCATGATTACCATCAATAGGTTTTATAACTAAGGGGTACCCATATTTATCAACTGCTTCTTGTAAACCTACTTCGGTTCTTACAACAGTACCCCTTGGAACAGGAATTTCAGCAGCTTCTAATAAATTTTTTGTTTCTTCTTTATCGCATGCAATATCAACAGCAATATTGCTTGTTGTAGAGGCAATAGTGGCTCTTATTCTTTTTTGATGCACGCCATAACCTAATTGTACTAAACTGTGCTTATTTAATCTGATGTATGGAATGCCTCTCTTTAAGGCTTCGTCAACAATACAACCTGTGCTGGGTCCTAATCTAGTATCTTCCCTTATTACTCTTAATTCTTGTATATCATTTGCCAAATCATATTCAGTTCCATCCACTAATGCTTGTGCAATTCTTACAGCTGCTTTTGCCGCATAAACACCAGCTTCTTCTTCCATATAATTAAACACAACATTATATTCTCCTTCTTTACCAGTTCCTCGTGTTCTACCAAAACCGGTTTCCATACCTGCTAAAGTTTGAATCTCGAGAGCAATATGTTCAATAACATGCCCCATCCATGTGCCTTCTTTAACTCTAAAGAAAAAACCTCCTGGCTTTGCTTCACTACATCTATGTCCATACATGCTTGGAAACATCGTTTCTAATCTTTCAGAAAAACCATTAATACTATTGGTAGGCCTTTGTTCTAAGTCTTCTAATTGCAAACGCATTTGAATGAGCTTGGTTCTACGAACGCTCCAATAGTTTGGTCCACGAAGTATTTTAATTTCTTCTATTTTCATGTATTGATATTAAAGTAAATATGATTAGAAAATGTGCTACAGTTTTATGCTCGGAAGATAAGAGAAAAAAGTATTGCTTTTGAGAAGTTTTATTACAAATTAAAAGTCGCTGCTATCTTTTAAAATAATAAAGCTATTAGCATTATTATTATAAATGCTACCTATCTTAAACAAGCTAACGTTTTTAAACGCCTGATCGCTTTGCATACCTCGAGCAAATATTTTTTGTCGAATGCTACCATTATCCTGACTAATTACAACGGGTTTATCTGTAAAAAAGCTGCCTTTGTTTTGATCCCAAATTAATTCGTTACACCATAAAGTATCTTTCTGAATATTGTACACCACAACACTATCCTTGAGCAAAACGGTGTTTTCAAATTCTAAATACCTTCCATATTTAGCAAACAAAAAACTTTCTGGTTTTAAAGAACTATCGTAAAACTGAACATTTAATGTTTTGGTAAACTCAACTTTGGCACTATCATATTGACTACGTAACATATAAGGTGCAGTAAGTTTGGCTTTAACCTTTCCGGCAGTACTCATATAACTTTCTATATACTTACCTTCTTCAACACCAATTTTTTTTATGGATAATGCATTCACCACCTGCATATCATTTTCACAAGAAAATAAAAATAAAATGAAACATAAATACAGAATTTTTTTCATGCAAAGCAAATATCAACAATTAAAGGAATGAAATAATTTGAAATGAAGATTTATGGTATAAATTTATACCTTCTAAAAATAGTTTCATCATGAAAAAAATTGTTTTTCTTTTAATTACCATTGTTTTTTCTAATTTTTCTTTTGCTCAAACCAAAGAAGACAAACCCAACACTACATTAAATATTTTAAATGCAGACCAAACAGTTACCACCAATCATACTGTTACTGTTAAAGGAACTAATATTCCTTATAAAGCCATTGCCGGCACTATACCTGTATGGAATGATTCTGGAAAAATAACAGCAGGAGTTTTTTTTACTTATTATGAAAGAAATGATATTCAAGATAGAACAAACAGACCTTTAATTATCTCTTTTAATGGTGGGCCTGGAACTCCAAGTGTTTGGATGGAGTTGGGTTACACAGGACCAAAAATGTTAAACATTAACGAAGAAGGTTATCCTATACAACCTTATGGAGTAAAAGAAAACCCTCATTCATTAATTGATATAGCCGATATTGTTTATGTAGATCCTGTAAACACTGGCTATTCAAGAATTGTTGGCAATGCACCTAAATCGGCTTTTTTTGGAGTGAATGCCGATATTAAATATTTGGCAGAATGGATAAGTACTTTTGTTACACGTTATAACAGATGGCCATCTCCAAAATATTTGGTTGGAGAAAGTTATGGAACAAATCGTGTGTCTGGTTTAGCTTTAGAACTACAACAAAGTCAGTGGATGTTTTTAAATGGTGTGGTTTTAGTCTCTCCTACAATTTTAGGTATTGAAAGAAATGGACCTGTTGAGGTGGCTACAAGATTGCCCTATTATGCTGCAACAGCCTGGTATCATAAAATGTTACCGGCAGATTTACAACAAAAAGATTTAACTGATGTTTTACCAGAAGTTGAAAACTTTACCATCAACGAATTATTGCCAGCACTTGCAAAAGGAGGCTTTTTAGAAGAAACCAGAAAAAGCGAAATGGCTAAAAGAATGGCTCGTTATTCTGGCATTAATGAAAAGGTAATTTATCAAAGAAATTTACAAATTTCTACTTCATTTTTTTGGAAAGAATTATTAAGAGATCAAGGTTTTACTGTTGGTAGATTAGATAGCAGATACTTGGGAATTGATAAGCAAGATGGTGGTGAATCGCCAGATTATAATGCTGAATTAATTTCTTGGAATCATGCATTTTCTCCTGCCATGAATTATTATTTAAGAGAGCATTTAAATTACAAAACAGATTTAAAATATTTTATGTTTGGCCCTGTTCATCCTTGGGATAGAACGAATGATAAAACTGGCGAAAACCTACGATTAGCCATGGCTCAAAATCCATATTTACATGTAATGACTCAATCTGGTTATTATGATGGGGCCACCGATTATTTTAATGCCAAATACAATATGTGGCAACTTGATCCTAGCGGAAAAATGAAAGATCGCTTGAGTTGGAAAGGCTATAGAAGTGGCCATATGATGTATTTAAGAAAACCAGACCTTGAAACCAGCACTAATGATTTAAGAGATTTCATTAAAAAAACTTTGCCTAAACCTAATCAGCCAGCACAATACGAACAAAAGAAAAAATAGTTATTGTACAACAATATTTTCATTATAAATAAATGAAGTTTTTTTATTGCTTCTAATTTGAATAGAATATACACCAGTGATTAAATTATTCAAATCAATTTGAAACGTAGATGAACCACCAGAATGCAAGATTGACCTTTGATGTACTAATTGACCAAGTTGATTAGAGACTACTAAACTATAAACATCTTCGTCTAGGTTTTCAAATTGTAAGGTTAATTTTTTATTGATTGTTGGGTTGACAATTGAGATCAGATTGTTAATTCTACTTCCTGATTTAATATTAATAATACTACTGAATTGAAATTCTTTTGTATTATAATTAATTTTAATTCTATAAAAATTATTGGAACTATTTATATTCTGATCTAGCCAATCATATTGCTTTCTGCCATTTGTTATCATAGAATATATTTTTGAAAACTTAATACCATCAATAGATTTCTCAACATCATAGCATTCAATACTATTTTCATTTTCTTTTGACCATTCTAACAAAATTCCATTTTGTTTTTCTGAAGCTTTTAAACTTATTGATGATGTTGATAATGGTAGTATTGGTCTAAAAATAATTTTGAATCTATCTGATTGAGCTGTTGCAGCATTTGCAACAGAAAAATTAAAGGTTGATCTATTGGTTAGGTTAATAGGTAGTTCAATATTCTGAAAGTTATCTATTAAAAAAGCTTGAAGATTTGAAGTTTCTAAATTTTTAGGAATAAACTCAAATTGATATTCAAAATTTCTGAGTCCAGTTAAATTTAAATAAATCGTGTCTTTATCATCTATAAGGGGTCTTGCTTCCATTGCCATTTTAAAATTATTTCTAACAATAGAAAATGTTTCATTTGAATTGTTGAATTTTACCACATCGAATTCATCTGAAGTCTGATTTGAAAAAATAGTATCATATAATGCTGCAACTCCATCGCTTAATTGCCAAGTTCCGTCGGGGTTTTTAAAACTTAAATTAACAGCTAGTTTTTCTAATTGTCCATTTCCTGTTCTAAAAACATTATTAATATTGGTGGTAGACTTATGGCTTTCTTGGAAATTAATTGAACTTCCTAGTCCATTTGATTTTACAAAAAACGCTTGTCCAGATTGTATGTGTCTATATGCTGTACTATTATCTGGAGAATAAGTAAAATCGTTAGATCCATTTTTTATAACACTAACATATGATCCAGTTGTGGCTAATAATGGATCCCACATATAAAAAACACTTTGAATGTTAGAATTAGAGGTTTTAAACAAGTCTAAATCTATTGGAGATGCATATGGATTACCAATAAGGTTGTATTGATTATTAACCGATGAAATATTAATATTTTGTTGACCCGTTTGTAGCTTTCCTGTTGCTTGTATTGTTGTTGGTGCAGCACCACTTGTAATATTTCCTGAGCCATAAGGACCTGTTACAAAAACAGCAAAAGCATTATTAACCCCAGTATTTGCACCTGCATCTACTTCACTAATATTTGTATTATTTGTGTTTGTTAAAGTACTCCATCCTGTAGCTGCATTATATTTTCTAATATTACCACTCCCCCCAGCTAAGGTTAATCCATTTCCAGCAGAAGGGTGCCATAGTTCTATACCATTATTTGGTGTTGGGGCACCTCCATTGTTTTGCCAAGCAGATTGAATAGTTATACCCGAAGTAGCATTTTTAACAGGTGAAGTAATCAACTTCCAAGCTCTTTTAGCTGGAAAATATCTTTCAACTGTTACATCTCCGATAATACTTGCACCCGCACCAAGAGCAGCAAACTGAGCAGTATTGTTTTGGTCTGATTTTAATTTCAATAAATTATTCGTGTTCAGGGTTCCTGAATTTATACTTAATACTTCAGAAATTATAGTTGTGAATCCCAAAGAAACTCCTGCTGCATTATTAATAACTAACTTTTTGACAAAACTATTTTGAAAATTGCAGGTTGTCTGAGGTTGTGTTCCATTATACTCAATGGTACCATTAGAAGCTACAATGTTTCCATAATTTGCAATTATTGCTTTGGCTTTTAATATTCCGCTTACAGTTAGTGTAACCCCTGACTCAATAGTTAAATTATTAACTACTAAAGAATCATTACTATTAATGGTTGGCATGTTTAGTGATGACGAGCTTATAATAATATTACTTCCTAAAGGAGGCTTTACTCCACCACACCAATTGTTAGCGTTAGAAATATTATTATTTTCTGATCCATACCATGTTGCAACTGGATTTTCACTATCTAAAGAACAAGGATTTTTTGTATACCATATAGGAGCTGTTATGCTTCTTTTTCCATTAATTGTTATATCAAGATAATAATAATAAGTGCCATTATCAATTAAGTTAGTATCCCTATAGCTTAATGTTGATGAGTTTACAGAAGTCAATTGAGTGGGGTTTACACCACTACCTGGTGTTCCATACATTAGTTTTATTAAAGGTGTTGACCCTGGGTTTGTAGGATCTGAAGCTGTTGCAAAAATTACAGGAGAACCTTTTCCATTAATGATGCTACCCATAGGATCATTATTTATAGTAAAAGTCACCCTTGTATCTCTATCTTGTGTTGCATAAAATCGTCTGTTTTTTAAAGCATTTAATAAATTAGACTTGGTTAATGTTGAAGCCAATAGAACTAATCTATTTTCATTTGATCTACCAAAATTTGTATAATGATTATCGTGGTCCATTAATGGGCCTAAATGATAGCCTTTGGCTAACATTTTATTGAAGTAAGATAAAAATTTCATACTTGCAGGAGGATCATTATAACTACTATTAATTGAGAATGCATTTCCACTTTCAATAGCACAACCTATTATGGCACTATCTGCAGTAATATTATATGCTATTCCTTGAAGGTTATTAAAATCGCTGTTTTCAGGATGGGCTAAAGAAACAAATGCATTTCTTTGTAAATTTAATGTTCTAAATAATCCAGTTGTTCCTGTTGTAGATGGAGTACCTATATAATCACTTTTGGGAACAAATACATTATAATTATTTGCTTCCCACCCTATCAATGAATCTATTCCATAAATTAATACATGCCCTCCGCCACTAATAACACCCCATTCTTGACCATACAATGCTACAAAACTTGATGTTGTTGCAGTTGTAGATTGAGATAATCCGTTTGGCCAATTAGAAATGCTCATTCCTGCACCGGAATGATTGTGTTCAGATATCCCTAAAAAATCCATTCCTAAAGAATTTTTTGCATAATTATAATCATCTAAAGGCGTATAATTTGTATTGTCTTTATTGCCATCAGAATAACCCGAATGGGCGTGTAGATTACCGTAATAAAAGTTGTAAGTTGAGCTTGTTGTTGTAGCTCTATTTCCCGATAATGGATTAACCAAATTATACTTAGTTCCTCCATTACAATAAGTGTTTATTGCAAATACAAAAAAGTAATACGTGGTAGATGCACTTAAATTACTTAAATAAAAATTATTTGCATTAGAATTAGAAACAATTATTCCATTGCCCAAGTTAGAGCCAACAGCATAATTATTATTGTTTTGTGGTTGTTGACTTAATGTTGAGTTTGAACTATAAATAACCAGATAGCTATCAGCATCAACAACATTACTAAAGCTACCCGAAATGGTGCTGTTGTCTCCATTTAACACTAAGTTATGAGGTTGATATTGAGGTGAAGAACAAGTTGTACTATAAGACGATAAAGTGCTAACATTACCACTTAATGGAGATGTGGTATAATATTTTGGACCATCTGAACAATTAACAGAATTTACAGAAAAAACAAAGAAGTAATATGTTGTATTTATTGTAAGTGAATTTGCAACAAATGAGCCGCTTAATGTTCTTCCGACTACTACTCCTCCCCCTAATGGGTCGCCTGCATTATATGTTGTTCCATTTACAGGGGTCGACGATAAAGAAGCTGTTGTTCTTCGAACTATTAACCACTCATCAGTTCCTGAAGAGCTTGTAAAACTTCCCTGAATACTGTTAGTCGTTATACTGCTAAAATTTAAATTTGTTGGTTGTGAAGTGGGAGTAATACAAGGAGAGATTCCGGTAATTGTTGTTTCAAACCCTGTAAGTGGATTTGTGGTTTGATAGAGTGGTCCACCATTACAATTTGTATTTGCAGAAAATATAAATAAATAATAAGTGGCATTTGAGCTTAAAGATGAAATAGTAAAATTTGTACTTGAAGAAGATGCTGCAACACTGGCATCGCCAATATTATCGCCAACATTATACGTTACACCATCAGCAGGTAATGAGCTTAAAGAATTATTGCTGCTGATTAAAATCAAATATTTGTCTGGTGCTGGTGAAGCTGCTATAAAGTTTCCTTGTAATTGTGTACTACCAATAGTTGTAAAGTTTAAACCAGTAGCTTGATTGGTGGGGGTTGAACAATTTGCTAATAAAGTAGCTGTAACAGTAACATTGTCAATACTAATTTTTGGCCTAGCACCTATTGTTCCTCCTGCACCATTATATAAATAGAATCTTATAATTGCAGATGTTGCCTGATTAAGACTACTTGGTAAGTTTACATTAGTAATGTTACCATATGTAACACTATTATTAGTTATATTGGTAACCCCCGCATCGGTTAATTCACTAAAATTACTACCGTCGGTAGAAGTATAAACTTTCAAAGAAGACTTTCTATCGCCTGTAGAATTATTTACAGAACTCCAATCAAAACTTAAAGTTCCAGCACTTAGTGTTGCAAAGTTTAGATAAAAGTCAATAGCAACCGAGCTCGTATGATCTGTAGACCCTGTTGTTAATAGCATTAGTGCACCTGAACCTTTTTGCACCCCTCCAGAGGTTCCAGAAACAAATGCTGCAGAAGCTGTTGTTATTAATGTTGAGTTAGGAGTAGTGCCTGTGCTTGTACTAGATATTCCTTTCCAAGCAGAAGATCCTGTTCCAGCTGTAAATGTTCCATTTGCTGGAGAGGAGTTGAATGTCCAATTTGCAATATCAGAAAAGTTTTCTGTATATGTATAACTCGGCTGAGATAACATATTTACTGGTGTTTGTGATTGAACATCAACACATAAAATAAAAAAAGCAATAGTTAAGATAAACTTGAAAGAATAAGACATAGATGTAAAACGAGTTTTTGATAAAAAAAGTGCGTAAAAAGTAGCTATTGCTCAGTTTTTTGTATTCTCAATCGTATTAAAAACAATCATCTCAAATTCACATAGATCTTGATTAGTTTTGGTTAAAATAACATTACTTCATTTTAAATACAATATCATGTTTGTTGAAGCCATTGACCAAGTAGGAAAATTTACAAGACCCATACACACCATTATGAGAAATTATAACGACAAGCATGTATTGCCCGGTGCTGCAACTTTATTTTTTGTAAATGAATTGGGTGTTGCTATTACTTGCAAACATGTAATGGATTTAATAGGCAATAGAGCAAACATCAATTTACATTATCAAAATTTTAAAGCAGAAAAAGAAAGTATTGGTAAGAACAATTATAACAAGAGAATAAAAGATTTAGAAGCTAAATACAATTACAATTCTGAGTCTATTATTCAACTAAGTGAAATGTTTGTGGGCTGTAGTTTTGAGCCTACTCTAAACTATCGTTGGATTAGTCATCCCAAATACGATTTAAGCATTGTGGTTTTTGAAAATTTTAAAAATCCTGCTTATCAATCGCATGCTGTATTTGCAAAAGATTCTTCAATATTAAAACAAGGAAAATTTTTATGCAGATTAGGTTTTCCTTTTCCTGAGTTTACCAACTATCAATACAACGAACAAACAGATTTTATAGAATGGACCAACACTGGACAAAAAGAATCGCCTCGATTTCCTATAGAAGGAATGCTCACCAGGCATTTAGCAGATGCAGGAAAAATTTATGGCATTGAATTAAGTACTGCAGGTTTAAGAGGACAAAGTGGTGGGCCTCTTTTTAATTCAGAAGGATTAATTTGTGGCATGCAAAGTTCAACCAGCCATTTACATTTAGGATTCGATATGAAAAATGTTGAACATAAAGTGGCAGGTAAAAGTATTAAAATAAACAATCAACCTTTTTTACATGTGGGTCATTGTGTGCATGTAGATATCATTAAAGAGTTTTTAACGCAACATCAAATAAAATTTTACGAAGCTTAAGTTTCTTCAATCTTTTCTACTGTTTTCTTCTTGTCCATAAAAAGAAAATAGAGAATGATAAATCCAATTAAAACATACAATCCTGTTAAAGCAATATCAGGAGTTTGCATTGTTATACTTACACCAACAAATAAATATGCTGCTATAAAAATGATGGTGAGATAAGGATACAATTTCATTTTATAAATTCCTGTATCATCTAAATGCTTGGTTCTTTTTCTTAAAATAAAAACTGCCGATGCACTTGCTATCATTCCAAAACAATCTAGAAAAATAGAAAAGTTTAAAATGCGTTCAAAGGTTTGAGCAAAAAATAAAATAATCACACATAAAGAAGCAAACGCAGTGAGGGCAATAGTTAAAGCTTCTGTCTTTTTATTTTGCTTGGTAAATATTTTAGGCAAACTACCTTCTTCTCCCATAGCATACATCACTCTTGGGTTACTCATCATTAAAGCATTTACATAGGCCAATACACCAATAAAAAGCAAGACAGAAAACACATTGGCTCCTTGTGTTCCAAACACTTTATTGATTAATACAAATGCAATTTCGTTTTCTGTTTTAATTTCATTAAACCCAATTATGGCATAATAACTATAAGAAACTAATAAGTATAAAATGATGATGATGGCAATACCATAAAAAATTCCTTTAGGAATATTTTTAGATGGATGTTTGACTTCATTACCAAAATTGATGGTTTGTTGATATCCTCCATAAGTAAAAGAAACAGCAATTAAAGAAACGCCAAGGCTTTGTATCCAGCTCATCTGCTGAATTCCATTTTGTGCAATAGTCTTAACAGCTTCTGTTGTTTGAACTGCATAATTGGTATATGAAAACAAACAACTAATTAATAATAACAACATGCCAATTTTAATGAGCATTAAAATATTTTGAGCCAAACTGCTCAATCTTAATCCTAATAAATTAATACCATAAAAAGTAAGTACAGCCATGCTACTAATAACAGCAGTATCAATATCTGAAAATTGATGTTGAGGAAAAAGTTTAAATAAATACCCAGTACCAATCATTGCAACTCCACCAACACTTGCAGCATTGCTAATTAATATTACACAGTTTACAGAAAATGCAATACTAGGATGATAGGCATAACTAAACACTTTATAAAATCCACCAGTAACAGGCATTCTGCTTCCAATTTCAGCATAAGTTAATGCTCCACAAAAAGCAATAAATCCACCAATAATCCATGCTGTAAAATAAACAGAAGGTTCAATAGCATTTTTTGCAGCTGTTGCTGCAGTTCTAAAAATTCCCATTCCAATTACCAAGCCCACAACTATCATGGTAAAAGAAAATAAATTAAGCTGTTGTTTTAGTTTCATAAATTGTAATAGTAAAATAAAGGTAAAGAGATGATATATTAGTGTAGAGGTTTTGAAATCATTAATTCAAGTTTTAAACATTGCTTTTTATTTTTTAGTACAGTTTCTCGAAATTTATAATATTAACAAACCTTATTTGAAATTATATTGACTTTAATAAAATTTTTTATGGTTAAATAAAAAAAACTAAACCGCGTATTTATAAAAATAGCAAATCCCTTTAGGGATGAAATATTGGTAGATAAGTGCCGTAGGCACGATATATTAAATCAAATCCTTGAAAATAAATTTTTCATCATAGTCAACCTCAAACTTTTGCAAGAAATCAACATATTCTTCTTTGAAGGTTTTAAGTTTATGATGTTGTTCTTGATTATTGATATATGCAATTACATCCTTTAATTGTGATTTGCCATAAGAAAAAGCACCATAACCCTCCTGCCATTCAAATCTTCCTTGTGCAAATTGTTTTTGATTAATCCATTTCGAAGAGCTTGCTTTAACATCTTGCATTAAATCAGCTATTGATTGAGTTGGTCTCATCCCAACTAAAATATGTACATGGTCTGCCATTCCATTTATAGCAATTAATTTATGTTTATGATGCTGAATAATTCCTGTGATGTATTTGTATAATTCATCTTTCCAAGACGAATGAATTGATGCTGTTCTGAACTTAACTGCAAAAACAAATTGAATATGTATTTGTGTATAGGTGTTTGGCATATATAAAATATATCGTCCCTATGGGACTAAACTAAACGATAATTTTTTCTACCAATATTTAATCCCTAAGAGGATACAACAAACTAAAAAATAAAAATAAAGTGAAAATATGATATGTTCATGTAGAAATTTTTAAGGTTGTAATATAAATTTTGAATTTTATTTTTAGTTCCCCTCCTCGAATTTAATAATATTCAAAAGCCTAATTTGAAATAATTTTTACTTTAGTAAATTTTGTATGATTATAAAAATAGTAAATCCCATTAGGGATGCAAGATTGGTAGCAATAAAATATAACAGACAAGTGCCATAGGCACGATATATTAAATCTAGTTCTTGAAAATAAATTTCTCATCATAGTAAACCTCAAACTGTAAAAACAAATTGAATGTGTAGTGTAATAATGAAAATATATCGTCCCTAAGGGACTAAACTAAATGATAATTTTACCTACCAATATTTTATCCCTAAAAGGATACAACAAACTAAAAAATAAAGTGAAAATATGAAATGTTCATATAGAAATTTTTAAGGTGGTAATATAAATTTTGAATTTTATTTTTAGTTCCCCTCCTCGAATGTAATAATATTCAAAAGCCTAATTTGAAATAATTTTTACTGTGGTAAATTTTTTATGATTATAAAAATAGCAAATCCCATTAGGGATGCAAGATTGGTAGCAATAAAATATTTCAGACAAGTGCCATAGGCACGATATATTAAATCTAGTCTTTTAAAATAAACTTCTCATCATAGACAACCTCAAACTTTGTAAGAAGTCGATAAGTCATGTTTTACAAAAGTAAAAACTCTAAAAGAAGTTTACAGTTGAAAATTAATAGAAACATCTCCCCTACAAAAATAATTAGCAAAATAAATACTAAAATTTTTAGTGTTTATAAATTTTTCTCCCTTAGTTTTACACTCTAATTACATTTGAATAATAAAATGAGTAAAAAAATGAGCAGCAATACAATCAATACCGACAAACTAAAAGCACTTAAACTTACTATTGATAAGTTAGATAAAGATTTTGGTAAAGGAAGTGTAATGATGATGAACGAAAGAGCTGAACAAGTTATGGAAGTCATCAGCACTGGTTCTATTGGATTAGATACAGCACTTGGCGTTGGTGGTGTACCTAAAGGTAGAGTAGTAGAAATTTATGGACCAGAAAGTAGTGGTAAAACAACCATTGCTATTCATATTATTGCAGAGGCACAAAAAAAGGGTGGCATCTGTGCAATTATAGATGCTGAACATGCGTTTGATAGTAGCTATGCTCGTAAGCTTGGAGTTGATGTTGATAATTTATTAATCTCTCAACCCGATTATGGCGAACAAGCTCTTGAAATTGCTGATCGTTTAATTCTTTCTGGAGCACTTGATGTTGTTGTGATAGATTCTGTTGCAGCATTGGTTCCAAAAAGTGAATTAGAAGGTGAAATGGGCGATAGCAAAATGGGTTTACAAGCTAGGTTAATGAGTCAGGCTTTAAGAAAGCTTACAGCTACCATTAATAAAACCAATACTGTTTGTATTTTTATTAATCAGTTGAGAGAGAAAATTGGTGTAATGTTTGGTAACCCAGAAACCACAACAGGTGGTAATGCTCTTAAATTTTATGCTTCAGTTCGTTTAGACATCAGAAGAGTATCGCAAATTAAAGATGGAGATGTTGCTATTGGTAACAGATCTAAAGTTAAAGTTGTAAAAAATAAAGTAGCCCCACCATTCAGATCTGCTGAATTTGATATTATATTTGGTGGAGGAATTAGCAAGGTTGGCGAGATTATTGATATGGGTGTAGAGCTTGGAATTGTAAATAAAAGCGGAAGTTGGTTTAGTTACGATAGCAATAAATTAGGACAAGGTAGAGATGCTGTTAAACAATTACTCTTAGATAATCCTGATTTGGCTAATGAAATAGAAGGAAAAATTAGAGCTAAACTTAACGAAATGAGAACAGGTGTTGCAGCAGCAGTAGAAAATTAGTATTTTAATTGGACTTTATATAAGGAACGGACAGGTAAGCAAACCATCTCTTTACAGAGATGGTTTTTTGTTATTATAACTTTCCGTTTTTAATTTCATCTACCACATTTGGATCTAACAATGTTGTTGTATCACCCAAGTTTTCTGTTTCTCCTTCTGCAATTTTTCGTAATATTCTTCTCATAATTTTACCACTGCGTGTTTTGGGTAATCCTTTTACAAATTGAATTTTATCTGGTTTTGCAATTGGTCCAATAACTCTTGAAACTGTTTGCAAAATATCTTTTCTAGTCAACTCTTCATCACCATGTAAATTATTATCTATCACAAATGCATAAATGCCTTGTCCTTTAATTTCATGAGGATAGCCCACCACAGCACTTTCAACAACACCCGAATGCATATTAATAGCGTTTTCTACTTCTGCTGTTCCAATTCTATGTCCACTCACATTTAAAACATCATCAACTCTACCTGTAATTCTATAAAAACCATTTTCGTCTTTTATAGCACCATCTCCAGTAAAATATAAATTTTCATAGGTTGCAAAATAGTTGGTTCTGCATCTTTCATGATCGCCCCAAGTGGTTCTTAAAATACCAGGCCAGGGTTTATCAATTACTAAGTTTCCTTTTGTTAAACCATCTTCGTCCTCGGGGGAGTCGTTGCCATTTTCATCAACAAGTTTAGGTGAAATACCAGGCATTGGAAGTGTTGCCCAACCTGGTCTTGAAGGAGTAATACCAGCAAGATTAGAAATTAAACATCCTCCTGTTTCTGTTTGCCACCAAGTATCAACAATAGGACATTTTTTCTTACCAATATTTTCATCATACCAATTCCACGCTTCTTCATTAATAGGCTCTCCAACGGTTCCTAAAACTTTTAAACTACTTAAATCTTTTCCTTGTAATGGTTCTAAACCAAAACTCATTAAACTTCTAATGGCTGTTGGTGCTGTGTATAAAATATTTACTTGATGTTTATCTACAATATCCCAAAATCTGCCAGCATCAGGAAATGTTGGAACGCCCTCGAACATCAAAGAGGTTGCACCAGCACTTAGAGGACCATACACAATATAACTATGACCTGTAATCCAACCTATATCTGCAGTACAAAAATGTATTTGACCAGGTTTATATTGAAACACATTTAAAAAAGTATAGTTGGTCCATAACATATAGCCAGCACTTGTATGCACCACACCTTTGGGTTTTCCTGTAGAGCCAGATGTATATAATATAAACAATGGATCTTCTGCATCCATTTCTTCTGCAGGAAAATGAATTCCTCCTTGTTGCTCTAATTGAGTTTCTGCATGATCCATTTCGTCTTCCCACCAAATATCTCTTCCTTTTAGCATAGATACAGGAGTTCGTGTTCTAGTATAAACAATAACTTTTTTCACCACCTTATTTCCTATCAATGCATCATCAATAACACTTTTTAGTGGAATTACTTTATCGCCTCTATAAGCACCATCACAAGTAACAATAAATTCTGCTTGAGCATCCTCTAATCTATCTGCAATACTTTGTGCACTAAAGCCTCCAAAAATTACAGAATGAATGGCTCCAATTCTTGCACAACCTAAAACAGCATAAGCCAATTCTGGTACCATTCCCATATATATACAAACTCGATCTCCTTTTTTGACACCATTGTTTTTTAAAACTTGTGCAAATTGGCAAACTCTTTTGTGTAAACGATTATAGGTAACCACACGTACTCTTTCATCGGGATGATTGGGTTCCCAAATGATTGCAGCTTGTTCTCCTTTATCTGCCAAATGTCTATCGATACAATTTTCAGTAATGTTTAAAGTGGCTCCAGCAAACCATTCAATTTTAGGTTCTTTAAAATTCCAGTTTAGTACATTTTTTCCTGCCTCGCCAGCAGGCAGGCATTTCCTTTTCCAAACAAAATGTTCTGCAATTGATGCCCAAAATGCTTCTGGTTCTTCAATGCTTTTTTTATAATCTGCTTGATATTGTTCAATAGATTTTATTTGATATGGAACACTCATGAGTCAATTCATTTTTTAGGGAGATAAAGTTAAGTAATGATTTTTTTGTTGAAACGTTTTTATACTGTATGTTGGCATCTCATATCTTTTTCAAAATATGTCAACCTCAACTAAAGGAATCTGGAAAGTTATTTCTGCATCATCGTTAGGCACTTTAATTGAATGGTACGACTTCTATATTTTTGGAAGTTTAGCAACTATTATTTCAGAGAAGTTTTTTCCATCAACAAATCCTACAACAGCATTTTTAGCAACCTTAGCAACATTTGCTGCAGGCTTTATTGTTAGGCCTTTTGGTGCATTATTTTTTGGAAGATTAGGAGATATAGTAGGAAGAAAACACACGTTTTTATTAACCCTTGTTATTATGGGCTTGAGTACGTTTTTAATTGGCTGTATTCCTACTTATGAAAGTTTTGCATTTGCACCTTTTCTGATTTTAATACTTCGTTTATTACAAGGCTTGGCATTAGGAGGAGAATATGGAGGAGCTGCAACTTATGTGGCAGAACATGCTCCTGCAAACAAAAAAGGATTTTACACTAGTTTTATACAAACCACAGCCACATTGGGTTTGCTGCTATCATTGATTGTAATTATTACCTTACAAAAAGTAATGACTAAAGAAGATTATTATAGCTGGGGCTGGCGTTTGCCTTTTTTGCTCAGTATTGTTTTAGTAATTGTTTCTATTATTATTCGATTGAAGATGCAAGAAAGCCCCATGTTTAAAGAATTAAAATCTGAAGGCAAAACATCCAGTAATCCTATCAAAGAAAGTTTTGGTAAAAAACAAAATTTAAAACTAGTGTTATTGGCCTTGTTTGGTGCAACTATGGGACAAGGAGTGGTTTGGTACACTAGTCAGTTTTATGCACAAACATTTTTATTAAAAACTTGTGGCATAGAATCAGCTCAAGTAAATACCTGGCTGGGTATTTCACTTGTTATTGCAACGCCTTTCTTTATTTTCTTTGGTTGGTTAAGTGATAAAATAGGCAGAAAATCTATTATGCTAACTGGTTTGTTATTAGCTGTTTTTTGTTATAGACCAGTTTTTAATATTTTCTTTCAAGATGCTGATATTTCCAATAAAATAGAATTGTCATCAAACATAAAAATTGAGAAAAAACTGAATAAAGATTTACCTGCCGATTCATTAATTATTAAAACAACTGTTGCAACATATACCGATGGTTCTTCAATTAATTTAAGAGAAACTTACTCTCAAGAAACAAAAAAATTAGACAATATCAAACTGATTGAATCAAAAAAAACACTTACACTTTCATCATCTTATCAAATTAAATTTATTAGTTTAATGTTTATTTTGGTATTATTTGTAACTATGGTATATGGCCCAATTGCAGCCTTTTTGGTAGAATTATTTCCTACAAAAATTAGATACACCAGTATGAGTTTGCCTTACCATATTGGCAATGGTGTTTTTGGAGGATTGGTTCCTTTTATTGCTACTTTAATTACTTTGAGTCCGAATAGTAATTACTTAAGTGGTTTGTGGTATCCAATTGGCGTAGCTAGTGTTTGCTTTATTATTGGATTATTATATTTAAACAAAAAACAAGATGCTTAATACAATAAAAAAATATTTAGGAGTAGTATGGATTTTATCATCCATAATTTCTTTAATAGTATTAATAATTAGTGCTGTACAAAATATTGATGTAAATGGAAAATTAGATATTAATAAACCTATGCCTTGGATAATTATTATTGGTATCTTCATGCCCATTGCAATTGGTTTAGTTTTGTTTGGCTGGTATGCCTTGCAAGAAGAATACTCAACAAAAAAATAAATATTTAAATGCAGAGATGTGTGGTTAGATTTTTTTTCTCGGTTTCATTTCTTTCAATATTAATTGTTTCAAAATCGCTTGCTCAATGTACGCCCACAACAATATTTAAAGAAGATTTTGGTACAGGCTCTTCAGGGTATGGCCCTGCATTAGGTAGTAGCTACACCAGTTATAACTATAATGCAACAGGCTCTTTAGCAGATGGTGATTATAGTATTCGCAAAACAGCTGCACCATTAAACGGACAAGCCATTTATTCAACATGGCATAATGGATTTGACCATACCGGCAACAATGGTTATATGATGGTTATTAATGCCTCTTTTAATTCTGGAAAATTTTATGAAACTCAAATCGATAATTTATGCAGCGGCTCAACCATTAAATTTTCTGCTTGGCTGGCCAACCTTTTAAAACTTGGGGTTTCTGATCCATTAGACCCTAATGTAAAATTTGAGATTAAAAGTGCCGTTACAAATATTGTGTTAGGAACCTATACTACTGGCATTATTAATAGGTACAGCAATTTTACTTGGCAACAATATGGATTCGATATTGTGCTTCCTGTTGGAGAAACTTCAGTTATTCTTACAATTTATAATAATCAGGCTGGTGGGCTGGGTAACGATTTGGCAATGGACGATATTGAATTTTCTATTTGTGGTGCAGAACTCTCACCTTTTGCTAGCGGCACTTATTTAAACGGAAATGCTGTTTGTGCTGGTAATAATATTTCTTTTAATGGAGGAATTACAAATCTGTTTTATAATAACCCTGTTTTGCAATGGCAAAGCTCTATTGATAGCAATAACTGGGTGAATATTGCAGCTGCAAATCAATCTACATTTACTATCAATAATTGTAGTGTTGGTGATGGTAAATGGTATAGACTTTTAATAGCTGAGCCTGGAAATATTAATGCTGCAAATTGTAGAACCACATCCTCTACTTTAAAACTCATTGTCTATAATCCACAACCTGTAGCATTACAATTTAAAAACAAATACTGTGTTGGCGATACTTTAAGCATAAAAAATGGTTATACTGCCTTACAATATAATTGGAGTGGGCCCAATGGTTTTTCATCAACAGATAGTACAGTTGTTTTTAATAATGTTACTACTTCTCTACAGGGTTATTATGTTTTACAAACAACTACTAATGGGGGCTGTATTAATAAAGATTCTGCCCTCATCAATATTCAACCTAATCAACTTTCGCTAACATTATCTGATAGTTTATTGCTATGTGATGGTGTTACGGCATTGCTTGCAACTAATAATAATTTTATTACAAAATGGTTGTGGAGCAATGGAGATACTACTCAGCAAATTAATGTAAATACAAGTGGCTTGTATTGGGTAAAAGTTTGGGACGATGTTTGTTTTAATACAGATAGCACATTCATTAAAACCAATACAACACCAATGGTTAATTTGGGTAACGATAAAACAATTTGCTTTAGTGAATCTCTTACCTTGAATGCTTCAAATGGTATAAATAATTATTATTTATGGAATGATGGAAGCACTGATTCCGTTTATGTTGTTAAGAATTCGGGAACTTATAATGTTTCAGTTAGTAATGAATGTGGGACTGATACAGATGAAATTAATATAACAGTTGAAACCTGTGCCAATCAAATTTTTGTACCCACCGGATTTACACCAAATGGTGATACGAAAAATGATGTTTTAAAACCAAAAGCCTATTTTGCTATCACCGATTTTGTTTTTAGGATATATGATAGATTTGGAAGAATGGTCTTTATTTCAACAGATATCAATCAAGGTTGGAATGGAGAAATCAATAACAAAAAAGCCGATACAGGTGTTTATGTTTGGGATTTGAGCTATAAGAAAAATGGAGAGCTTAATCATCAAAAAGGAACAACAGTATTGATGAGATAATCTTAACACAATTTACAAGTTTTGAATATACATTAATTCGTTACTTTGTTTTATGTCAATAGAAGTTGTAGGATTAACAAAATTATATGGTGAGCAAAAAGCACTCAACAATATTTCATTTTCAGTTAAGCAAGGAGAAATTGTTGGTTTTCTTGGGCCCAATGGTGCAGGAAAAAGTACCACAATGAAAATTCTTACTGGTTTTATTCAACCCAATACTGGAGTAGCAAAAATTTGTGGAATCAATACACAAATTGATAGTATAGCTACAAGAAAAAAAATTGGATATCTTCCTGAATCTAATCCTTTATACCTCGATATGTATGTAAAGGAATATTTAAGTTTTGTAGCAGGTGTTCATGAAATTGAAAAAGCACATGATACAATAAAAAATATTATAGAGTTGGTTGGATTACAAGTTGAACAACATAAAAAAATAGGACAACTCTCTAAAGGTTATAAACAACGCGTAGGCCTTGCTGCTGCTTTATTACATGAGCCAGAAGTTTTAATATTAGATGAGCCAACTAGTGGTTTAGACCCCAATCAGATTATTGAAATTAGAAATGTAATTAAAGAACAAGGTAAAAATAAAACAGTTCTTTTTTCATCACATATTTTACAAGAAGTACAAGCCATTTGTGATAGAGTAATAATAATTAACAAAGGCGAAATTGTTGCAGATGATTTGTTGAATAATTTACAAAGTGATGGCAAAAGCCTTGAGGATGTTTTTAGAGATTTAACAGTTGGTACAACAGTATAAATTTTATTTTCCTTTTCCTGAAAGAATAATTCTTACAGTGTGAAACATAATTTTAAAATCTAAAAAAATAGAAGCATTTTCAATATAAATTAAATCGTACTGCATTCGCTCAATCATTTGCTCTACAGTTTCTGCATAACCAAATTGTACCATGCCCCAACTAGTTAACCCTGGTTTTACTTTAAACAAATAATTATAGTAAGGTGTTATTGCAACAATTTTATCTATATAATATTTGCGTTCTGGTCGTGGGCCAACCAGGCTCATATCGCCAATTAAAATATTCCACAATTGAGGCAACTCATCTAATCTCCATTTTCGCATGATTTTACCCCAAGCGGTAATTCTAGGGTCATCGTCGCTGCTGAGTTGTGGGCCATTGGTTTCTGCACGATCTATCATGCTTCTAAACTTGTAAATTATAAACGGCCTTCCTTTAAACCCAATTCTTTCCTGACTATAAAAAATTGGACCCTGTGATGAAAATTTAGTTCTTATTGCAACATAGATTAATAAAGGCATTAATAAAATAGTAGAACAAAAAGCAAATAAAACATCTATTAATCTTTTTATATTGTGCTGCCAAAGCTGCAATGGGCTTGTATCTAAGTCAATCAATGTTGCACCAAAAACATTCGAAGTTCTTACCGATCCAGATAAAATATCTAAAACATCTGGTACTAATTTTATTTCAACATCTTTTAATGAAAGTAAATTGATGATTTCTTCTGTTGTAGTTTTTTGAGATTTATCTAATGCAATAATTACATTACTCACTTTATGTTCATCAATTACTTGAACCAGGTTGTTGATATCTCCTAATAATGGCAAATGCTTAGTAAGCCCGTTTTTATTATTTTCATAATTAATAAAACCAATTAATTTATACCCTAAATAATCAAAGTTTTTTTGTAGCTGTTTATAAGTGCTGATGGCTTGTTTATTGTTTCCAATAATGATGGTATTAAAAATTACATTGCCTTCTATGATGTCTTTTTTGGCTTTTACTAAAATGAACCATCTAAGTAAAAAAACAAAAAACGTTTGTAATAAAATTAGATTAAGTAAAATATAATAATGCGTGATTCCTCCAACAATTTTTCCATTCCATAAAAAAACTAAATAAATACCTAAGCAACCTATACAGGAACAAATAAATGTGTTGGTAAATTCGTTTAAACGAGATTTTTTATAAATGGGCATTCCATATGCTCCAAAAACCAAATACAACAATAACCACGAAATGGGAACTATGGTTAAAGCTGTTTGAAGGAGAGATGAAGTATTTGCATTTTCAAAGAAAAATTTTCCAAAGACTAACCACGCTAAAACAGATGCAATATAATCTGCAATAACATACCAAGTTATTTGAATTGGTTTCTGCATCGTTTTTTATGATAATGCTTTTACGTTACCCATTTTTGCTAAGATTTGATGTGCTACTTCCATTGCTGCGTAGCCATCTTCTTCATTCACTACAGGTTTGGTATTGTTTTTAATTGAATCAACAAAACTTTGAAGTTCTAATAAAATTGCATTGCCATCTTTTACAGTTGGGTTTGCAACTGCAATTTCTTTTTTATTGCCATCAGGGGTTTCAACGTCAAATGTAAATACGTCTTTATCATTAGGTTGTTTGATTTTTATGACTTCGGCTTTTTTATTTAAAAAATCAACACCAATGTATGAGTCTTTTTGAAACAAACGCATTTTTCTCATTTTCTTCATACTTATTCTACTGCTGGTTAAATTGGCCACGCAGCCATTATTAAACTCTATTCTAACATTTGCAATGTCTGGAGTGTCTGTTAATACAGCAACACCACTAGCACTTATAGATTTTACCGAAGATTTTACTATGCTTAAAATAATGTCTAAATCGTGTATCATTAAGTCTAATATTACACTAACCTCTGTTCCTCTTGGATTGAATTGTGCTAAACGATGAACTTCTATAAACATTGGGTTATGATGATGATGCTGTATAGCTAAAAAAGCAGGATTAAATCGTTCAACATGCCCAACTTGCATTTTGATACCAGCCTCTTTAACCATAGCTACTATATCTTTAGCTTCACTCATAGAAAAAGCTAAGGGTTTTTCAACAAATACGTGTTTACCCTTTCTTATGGCTTGCATGCATAAGCTATAGTGTTCGTTTGTGGGTACAACAATATCAACAATATCACATGCATCCATTAGTTTTTCTTCGTCGCTGAATCTTTTTAATCCATAATCCGCAACAACTTGTTTTGCTGTTTCATTATGAGGATCGAAAAAACCAACAATTTTTACACCTTCTATTTCTTTCCAATTATTTAAATGAAATTTTCCAAGATGGCCTACTCCAAAAACACCCACTTTTAACATAATAGAGAATTTATTACAGCAAATATAAATGTTACGAAATGCTTGCTTTAATTTTTTATAATTATACAAATACAACCCATAAAAAAACCCCACCATATGGCGGGGTTCTTAAAATTTATATTTTTTCTTATGCTTCTACTGCTCCTTCTAAAAGAATTGTAGTTTTATTGTTCATTACTTCTACAAAGCCCCCTTGAATTTGAAAGTTCTCTGCTTGTGTTTTTGACTTTAACACCTTTAAATTGCCTTTTCCAAGAGCACTTACCAAAGGAGCATGTTTATCTAAAACTTCAAACAATCCACTTATTCCTGGAAGTTGTACTCCATAAACTTCGCCATCGAATAATTTTTTTTCTGGAGTAAGAATTTCTAATTTCATTATAAAGTATTTAGTAGTTTGTATTAAGTATTTAGAGTTTGTAATGATTTTTGCAACCCTGCTATCATTTTTTGAATTTCCTCTAATTGACTTAATGCTTGTTCTAATTTTATTTTTTCAAATGGATATAAGTTGTTGGCTATAATAAGCTGAGTTTCTAATTCATAACTAGAGCCTAGTGCTATACTTAGAAAATGTTTAAAATCATTCTTTGAAATTCTTCCAGCACCTTCAGCTATATTAGAAGAGATTGAAACAACACATCTTCTAATCTGACTTATTAGTCCAAATTTTTCTTCTGCTGGTAGTTCGTTTGTTAGATTATAAACCCCGGTTGCTAATTCAATCGATTTTTGCCAAACTAATAAATCTTTAAACTTATTCATGACTCATCAAACTATTTACTAGCTACAAACTACTTTGTACTACTAAGCGTTAGCCATTAATTTTTTACCTTTTTCTATAGCATCTTCTAATGTTCCAACAAGGTTAAATGCTGCTTCCGGATATTCATCAACTTCTCCATCCATAATAGCATTAAATCCTCTAATGGTATCTTCTATACTTACAAACACTCCTTTTAGTCCTGTAAATTGTTCAGCTACGTGGAAAGGTTGAGATAAGAAACGTTGAACTTTACGAGCACGTGCAACTGTCATTTTATCTTCATCACTTAATTCGTCCATACCCAAAATAGCAATAATATCTTGAAGCTCTTTATAACGTTGTAAAATTAATTTAACTCTGTTGGCACAATCGTAGTGTTGATCACCTACAATAGCAGGAGTTAAAATTCTTGATGTTGAATCTAATGGATCCACAGCAGGATAAATACCTAAATCGGCAATCTTTCTACTCAATACTGTTGTTGCATCTAAGTGAGCAAATGTTGTTGCAGGAGCCGGATCTGTTAAGTCATCTGCTGGTACATAAACAGCTTGTACAGATGTAATAGAACCGTTTTTTGTAGAAGTGATACGCTCTTGCATTAATCCCATTTCTGTTGCAAGTGTTGGTTGATAACCCACAGCAGATGGCATACGACCTAATAAAGCCGACACCTCAGAACCTGCTTGAGTGAAACGGAAGATATTATCAACAAAGAACAAGATATCTTTTCCTTTACCTGTACCATCTCCATCTCTAAAATATTCAGCAATAGTTAAACCAGATAAAGCCACACGAGCACGTGCACCTGGAGGTTCATTCATTTGTCCGAATACGAAAGTTGCTTTCGAATCTTTTAACCCTTCCATATCAACTTTACTTAAATCCCATCCACCTTCTTCCATACTATGTTTAAAAGCATCGCCATATTTCATAATGCCTGCTTCAATCATTTCACGCAACAAGTCGTTTCCTTCACGAGTTCTTTCACCTACACCAGCAAATACCGATAAACCACCATGACCTTTTGCGATATTATTAATCAACTCTTGAATTAATACAGTTTTACCTACACCAGCACCACCAAACAATCCAATTTTACCCCCTTTTGCATAAGGCTCAATCAAATCAATTACTTTAATACCGGTGAATAAAATTTCAGATGCAGTACTTAGGTTTTCAAATAAAGGTGGCTTGTTATGAATTGGACGACCATTTGATTTGTCTATTTGTGGTAAACCATCAATTGCATCTCCAGTTACATTAAATAAACGACCGTTAATTCCTTCGCCTATTGGCATAGCGATTGGTTTTCCTGTATCAACAACCTCCATTCCTCTTACTAAGCCCTCAGTTCCATCCATAGCTATGGTACGAACACTATCTTCTCCTAAATGTTGTTGAACTTCTAACACCAAAACATCACCATTTGGCTTTTTTAGTTCTAATGAATTATAAATTTCTGGTAATGCACTTTCAAAATGCACGTCTACAACCGCCCCAATAATTTGTTTTACTTTACCTACTGCAGCCATGATATAAATAAATTTTGTTTTTTCGGCTGCAAAAGTAAGGGTTCGCAACTAAATAATAGAAATCTATGTGGCCTTTGATTAAAATATTAAAATAAAATTAGAATTAAAAAGGATGATGTATTTATCAAAAATGTATATTGCACTTTAATAAAATATTTTTCAATCAAAACTTACTTTATGAAAAAAATAATTTTACTTTTTTTCTGTGCTTTTTTTCTTCTAAAAAACAATGCTGTATATTCTCAGCTCGTAACAGTTAGTGCAAATCCGGGAACATCAGGTAATGCTGTAATTGGTGGTAGCACATACCATGTTCAAGAAAATATTTACACTACTACTGAAATTGGTAATGGAAATTTTGAGTCTATGGCTACTCCACTTACTAGAATAGCTTTCAACTTAAATACATGGACGGGCACTTTTCCTTTTAGTGTTACCAACTATGAAATTTACATGAAAAACACTACAGCCTCTGTGTATTCAGCCGCAACCTCCTATAGCTTAGTTGGCTATACTCAAGTTTATAATGGCACTATTACATTTACTGGAACAGGGTGGAATTCTGTAGATTTAACTACACCGTTTGTAAGAACTGCAGGACAAAATTTGAGCATTCTTTTAATTAGAAATAATGGTGCCGCAATTACAGGTTCTAACTTTTACACTGCTAATGGTAATGAAACCGGTAGTGGTGTGTTTAGCAGTGTACGGTATAATGGTACAGCAGCACCCTCTCCTGGTGTAACAACTTTATCAACTACTAATTTTAGAACATCGGTTCAACTTTCTCGCCCTCTACCAAATGATGTAAGTGTTGCTGCCTTTGCTTTGGGAAAGGTTCCTCAAAATTTAGCTCATAATGTTACAGCTTTAGTAACCAATTTGGGCACAACAGCAAAAACCAACTTAAATGTAACTTTAAACGTAACAGGTGCTAACACTTTTACAAATGTACAAACCATTACTAGTTTACCAAGTGGAGCTGCTACAACTGTAACTTTTGCAGCTATGAATACTGCAAATATTGGTTCTAATACTATTACAGTTTCTGTTCCTGCTGATGATGATAATTCCAACAACACAAAAACCTTAACTAATCAAGTTACAGCAACAACTTATAGCACCGCTTACGATACTGTAACAACTTCTGGAGTAGGTAGCAATACTGCCGCTATTGATTTGGCAGCAATATTCAGGTGTCCTGTTGCAACATCTTTAAGTTCATTAAAAACTTATTTTAGTTCATCGGGTCAACCATATCAAATAAAAATATATAGTGTTAATGCTGATACCCCACAAAATTTATTATATACTTCTGCAACATTAACAACAGCTGCTGGTCCTAATGTTATAGCCTTAAGCCCTGCTGTATCAATTCCTGGAGATTTTGCTGTATCTATTAATCAAACAGGAACAACCAATATGGGCTGCTCTTACGAAGCAGAAACACCACAGCGAGTTAAAACATTTTATTCAAAATCTCCCTCTGGTTCAAACACGTGGGCACCACTTGGTGCACCATTTAAAATTATGGTAGATGCTAGTTTATCTGCTGGCTTGGTTCCTGTTAACCTAACCACTTTCACAGGAGTTAAAAATGGTGCTGTAAACAAACTTTCTTGGACAACTTCAGATGAAAAAAACAATAGAGGTTTTGAATTACAAAGAAGTGCTGATGGTGATAAATTTTCTACTATTGAATTTGTAACTTCAAAAGCTAACAATGGTAATAGTGTGGGAACATTGGAATATGAGTTTATTGATGAACAACCTTTCAAAGTGGTTTCTTATTACAGACTAAAACAAATTGATTTTGACGGCAAGTCAACAATCAGCAATATTGTTGCTATCAAAGATGGCAGAATGTTGAATTTTGAAATCAGTGATATTTATCCTAATCCAGCTAAAGAAAGAATAAATATTGTGGTTACTTCAATTGCTGAGAAAAAAGCCAACTTTATAGTTACAGACTTAATAGGTAAAGTGGTTTTACAACACAACCAACAAATTATAAATGGTCAAAACAATATTCAACTTAATGTTAACGGTTTAACTGCTGGTACATATATGTTGAAAGTGGTTTGCGACAATGGCTGTGAAACTGAAGCTAAAAAATTCATCAAACTATAATATTTAAAATTATTATTTTTAAACCACCTCGAAAGGGGTGGTTTTTTTATGCTAAAAAATAGAATATGAAAAAAAATAAATTGGTTGATGAATATATTGATAAAGTACAACCGTTTGCCAAACAGGTGCTTATGCATTTACGACAATTAATTCACGAAACTTGCCCAGATGTTGAAGAAAAAATAAAATGGGGAATGCCAAGTTTTGAATATAAAGGTATGATGTGTGGTTTTGCTGCTTTTAAACAACATTGCACTTTTATGTTTTGGAAAGCACCATTAATGAAAGATTCTATTTTAATGGAAAATGCAAAAAGCGAAACCTCGATGGGGCATTTGGGAAGAATTACCTCTTTAAAAGATTTGCCATCTGATAAAAAAATTATTGGATATATAAAAGAAGCAATGAGGTTAAACGAATTGGGAATTAAAGTTGAAAAGAAAAAAATTCCATTAAAAGATATGGACGTTCCTGTTGAATTTTTAGCTGCTATCAAAAAAAATAAAAAAGCATTCGCAACCTTTGAAGCTTTTAGTAACAGTAATAAAAAAGAGTATATTGATTGGTTTACTGAAGCTAAAACAGAAGCAACTAAACAAAAAAGACTGTTGCAAGCTATTGAATGGATGGCAGAGGGAAAACCTAGAAATTGGAAATATATGAAGTCTTAGTTGCTATTATTTTGTGTTCTAATTTCTTGCAAAACATTTTCTATTCTTTCAGAAATATTTTCAAAAGAAGTATATCCTTTTGCAACTAAATAAAACTTTGATTCGTTGGCCTGAATAAAAACCATAGGATAACCTGTTACTTTTAATTGTTGACACAATGCAAATTCATAGTGGGCTTTTTCTTTAAAATCGTTGCTATGTAATTTTTCATAAAATTCCTTTTCATCAATTTTATATTCAAGCAATAAATGTCTATAAGCCTCATCGTCTGTTAAATCTCTACCTTCAAAATGTAGTGCATATTTCAAGTCGCTTGCAAAAGCAATTTGTTGTTCGGGATAAATTTCTTTGAAAATACTTAAAGCAATTGCGGGTTTTTCGCTGTTAGGAAACCAGTCACTTTTATCCGGATTATTAATGTGCCACATATAATCCTCTCCAAACTTAATGCCTGTTAATTCTTCAACTCTTCTGGTAGCACTTTTAATATAACTTGCTGTAGATGCAATAGGAACAGGCGTTTCGGGTAAAACCATTCCTCCGCTTAATACCTCAAAGTAGAGTTGCGATTTGTATTTTTTAAAACCATTTTTCATTACATTGCCAAAGCCATAACACCAGCCACAATAAGCATCATAGCAATAAATCAGGGTAACACTCATCTCGTAAATTTAATTACAAAAGAAATGATGATGGGTTAAAAAGAAAAATATTAATTGCAAACTTTATCTGCACAGCAACTACTAGCAAAAGCTTCTGGCTTGGCTTTAAATGCAAAGCCCATGCCCAATATATAGCCCATAGCTTCTTTTAAAGCATCGTTGCTTTTAAAATGCGGGTTAGTGTTGATGTCTGCGTGAACTTCCATTTCTACATTATATTCAATAAATAAATCACAAAGCTCATAAGCAATTTCAATGCTCTTCGCTACTTCTACCAACATTCTTTCTTTGATGTGGTATTTTTGTTTTGTTTTTTCGTTATGGATGAACATGAAGCCCCCATTGTGTTCTCGTAAAAAAACAATAACTGTTGCAAATTCTGTATCAACACCTTTAACTTGACTATCGGTACCAATACAAACTTTTAGTTTAATTCCTTTTTCTGTTTCTTGAATAATTGTTTTTGCTACAGCTTCTTTAATTGGAAGATTGATTGCCTCGCCATTAAATTTTCTCCAGTACATAATAAAGTTTTTTAAAGTTATCGAATTAATATCGAAACATTAAAATACTTATTATTCACAGTACGTGGAAAAGCCTTGTTTTATAGGCATTAGGCTTTTTCAAATTGAGGTTTGTTCTTTTTTTCGTCTGTTAACACCGCCACGTTATTTATATTTTTTACAGGCGTTTTTTTTGTGGGTGGCTTAGGGTTCTTTTGTTCGTTTTTTTTATGCTCTGCTTCTGCTTCTGAATTTTCTTTTTCCTCTCTATCCATTTCTAACAAGGCTTGTATTGAGTCTCTTTTATTTTTTTCTGCAAGTTTTTTATCAATTTCTATTTGCATTAATTTAGGAATAAGCTTGGTTTTTGTAATGCGTTCTTCCAAGTCTTTTCTTGGTTTTCCTGCAATGCTGTCTCTCAAATATTTTTCAATCATTAAACTAGCAATAGGTGCGGCAGATTGAGAGCCAAAACCAGCATTTTCGCACATTACTGCAATGGCAATTCTTGGATTTTCTCTTGGTGCAAAAGCTCCAAAAAATGCATGATCTTTTTGTTTTTCTCCACGATAATAATTTTCAACTGTTCCAGTTTTACCACAAATTGTAATGCCGGGAACCTTAACTGCTGCTCCTGTTCCATATTCCATTACCCCTTGCATACCATCGTGAACAATGTTGAAAACGGTATCAGGTATATCGAGTGTATAATTTTTAATTTTATAAGGATCTAATACATGATCTTTATCTCCTCCCTCAATAGAGTCAATTAAGTGTGGTGTATAATACCAACCTTTGTTTGCAATAATGGCCATTACATTTGAAAGCTGCATTAATGTTGTACCCACTTCTCCTTGTCCAATTGCGTTTGAAATAATATTACAAGAGTTCCATCTATTCCCGTGCATTTTTCTATAGTACTTTGAGGTTGGAATATTTCCAGAATTCTCTGAGGGCAAATCCACACCCAGTCTATGTCCTAGACCAAATGAATATGCATGTCTATTAAAATTTTCTAATGCACTATCTGTATTAGAAAATCTGTTTTGATCTAATAATCTTTTATACACTGTTGCAAAAAAACTATTATCGCTATGTGCAATGGCTGTTCTAATATTGTAAGTTCCAACATCTAAACATTTGGGTCTGCCTGTGCCACAACCATAAAAAGCACCTGTACAATGTAATGAATAGTGCTCGTCTATTACACCTTCTGAAAGACCAATAACGCCTACAACAGTTTTAAATGTTGAGCCAGGTGAGTATCTATTAAAGATTGGGCGATTCATTAATGGTTTTTTGGGATCGACAAACAATCTGCTAAAATGTTTTCTTCTGTCTGGTCCTGTTAAAAAATTAGGATCATAAGTTGGAGCACTAACCATACAAAGTATTCCTCCTGTTTGTGGATCAATTGCAATAATACCGCCCACTTTATCGCTCATTAGTTTTTCACCAAGTTTTTGCAACTCAATATCTATGGTGCTAAAAAGGTTTTTTCCTGCTATTGCTGTAGTATCGAAAGCTCCGTTTTCATAAGATCCCATGTTTCTACTAAGCTTATCTTTTATTAACCTTTTTACGCCTCGTTGGCCCATTAGAATTTTTTCATATGTTCTCTCAAGCCCAGTCATTCCTGCATAATCTCCCATTTCGTAACCCTCATCACTATGTCTTCTTAAAAAACCAGTATCAACTTCTGCTATGTAGCCCAAAATATTTCCTGCAGCTCTGTAGGGATAAGACCTAACCGATCTTTCGCTTAAACTAAATCCAGAAAATTTATATATATTTTCAGAAAGTTTGCCATATTTTTCTGGTGTAAGCAGTGCTTCAAAAACACCTGGCTTTACTCTGCTGCCCGTTTTGTTTAATACTTTTACAATTCTTTTTTTATAATCTTCCATGCTCATGCCCATCAATTCACAGAAAGCTAAAGTGTCCATGCCTTTTGTTTCAGATGGTGTGATAATGAGGTCGTACATAATAACATTTTCTAATAAACTTTTTTTGTTTTTATCGAAAATGATTCCTCTATTAGCGTAAATTACTTTTCTTAGATTGGCGTTATCATCTGCAGCTCTACGATACTTTGAAGATATGATTTGAAGATTAATAAGCTGTAATGCAATAACTACAAAAACCACAACAAAAATAGTTTGAACTACTCTACTGCGATTTTGATTGAATACAGGCATAAACTATTTACGATTTAATTTATTTTGGGTTCACTAGCTGTAAACAAAAAACAAAATATTATTACAACGAAATTATATAGTTGAGGTGGATATTAATAAAGAATATTTAAGAACTCTTTTTATTTAATTCTTAAATGTTGCTTTAAAATATAAAAGAATTGTACTTAGAATTAGAACAATGCTATTTGCAATAATAACAGGTAAAAGATTTTTAGCAAATCCATAAACCAACCAAACTATAACACTTGACAAAATGATTAATAACATTCCAAGATTTAAGTCTTTAACGCTTTTGGTTCTATAAGCTTGTAGCACTTGAGGGATAAATGTAATAGATGTTAAGAAGGCTCCGAATAATCCTAAGTAATCGGCCCAATTAAAAGTTGTAAAATCCATATTTATAATTTAGGAATGAATACAGAAGCTTGTGCTGTTGCCGAACATCCAGAGTTTGAAGTAACCGTCATTTTTACTGGATAATTCTTATCAACAGAGCCTCTGATATAGGTTTTATCAATGCTTGCAAATATACCATTAAACGAAGTACTGTCTCCAAAATCCCAATGCCAATTAATATTGGTATACCCACCTGCAATATTAGAAGTGTTGTTGAAATTATATATATAACCATTTTGTGTTTGACCAATGAATTGAATATAAAATGATGGGCTTGGTGTTGCGTCTTGTCCAAAAGTTTTTACAGGTTGTCCCACTTTATAAATATCTCTTCCATTATAAACAATAGTTAGAATTACATTATACGAATTACCATGTACATAAGATTTTGTTACAGGGTTGCCAAGAGTAAAGCCAGAGCCATCACCAAAATCCCAGGTATAAACTGCACCTTGGGGTACATTGGTTGTTGGGCCAGTGAAGGTAAACACTTCTTTGCTTGGTAAACAGGGGCTTGTTGATACTGCAGTAAATCCACCTTTAATATCAAAAGCTGCTGGAACAACAACATTAATCGTTTTGGTGTCGTTACAACCTGCATCACTTGTTACTTTTAACTTTACTACTCTTGTTTGATCGGTGTTTGTTTGAGTATAAGTTTTTGATACCTTAATTCCTGATCCTGTTGTTCCATCTCCAAAATCCCAAGTGTATTGCATAGACCCTTTTGCAATGTAACTATTGCTCTGAAACTCAAATGTAGCTTGTGTTCCAACCTGGTTTACTAAATTATATGAAAATGAAGCCACAGGAGAAACGTCCTGACCAAATGCTTTTACTGATAAACTTTGTTGCCCTACTACAGCACCATTTTTTTTAACTTTAACTAAAACTGTTTTATTACCTCCATCGGTATAAACATTTTCTACAGGATTGGTATACCCTGCATTACCATCTCCAAAGTACCATTCAAAAGTTGCACCAGTCGGAACTCCTGAACCCGAACAAGTAAAAGTAAATTTTTCTGTACTTGGGGCACAGGGATTTGAACTTACATAAGATATTACAATTGGGCCTGTACCGCTATTTCCACTACTTGATGAGCCTGAAGATGATCCATTTCCTCCAGTAGAGCCTGTTCCTCCAGAACCAGTAGAACCACCAGATCCTGAACCTGTTGTTGGTATTTGTGTAGATTTTCCTGAATATTTGGTACAACCAAAAAACATGAAAATAAAAACAGTAAGAAAAAATAGGGTTTTATTAAACTGCATCATAATAGTTTAGATTTCACAAAATATTGTGATCTTAACTATTTAACAACGAATTTTTTAATAAAATATTGTTACAAAACAGTGGTTTAGAATAGAGATTTGCGTTTCCTTCCGGTAATACCAAGGGCTCCTAATAAACTTCTTGTAATTAAACTTGCTGCAGTTCTGCCTGCCTGTTTTACAATTGGATTATCGAAAAAACCCACTTCCTTTGTCGTTGTTTTATTCTTTGTTTCTTCTTCTTCGTTTTCTGTGCTTTGTTCAGCAGCTATAGCTAATTTTTTAGTTAGAATTTCATAAGCACTTTCAGTATCTATTACTTCATTATATTTTTTTACTAATTTACTTTTATTAACAAGAGTATTTATTTCTTCATCACTTAAAATATCCATTCTACTTCTAGGAGGACAAAGCATGGTGTGAACCAATGGTGTTGGAATTCCTTTTTCATTGAGTAAAGTAATGAATGCTTCGCCAATACCCATTTGAGTAAGTAATTCATCTGTTTTATAAAAATCAGATAATGGAAAATTTTCTGCAGCTGTTTTAATTGTTTTTCTATCGGCAGCTGTAAACGCTCTTAATGCATGTTGAACTTTTAAACCTAATTGTGCTAATATGCTTGCAGGAATATCTTGTGGATTTTGTGTACAAAAGAAAATTCCAATACCCTTACTACGTATAAGTTTAATAACTGTTTCTATTTGTTGTAATAAAGCTGAGCTGGCTTCATTAAATACTAAATGTGCTTCATCAATAATTAATACAAGTTTAGGTTTATCCATATCTCCTTCTTCGGGGCAAGTAGCATATAATTCTGCTAGCAATTGCAACATAAATGTGCTGAATAGTTTAGGCTTACTCTGCATATCTGTTACTCGTAAAATATTTATTATACCCAATCCCTCATCAGAAATTCTCATTAAATCTTCAACTTCAAAACTCCTTTCTCCAAAAAATACATCTGCACCTTGTTGTTGAAGTTCTATAATTTTTCTTAGAATAGTACCTGTAGAAGATGTTGAAATTTTACCATAAGTTTTTTCTAATTCTGCTTTTCCCTCATCACTGATATATTGTAAAACTTTAATAAAATCTTTTAAGTCGAGCAATGGCATTTGATGATCATCGCAATACTTAAAAATTAATGAAACAAATCCTTCTTGAGTATCATTTAATCCTAAAATTTTACTGAGTAAAATTGGACCAAACTCTGTAACAGTTGCTCTTAGTCTAGCTCCTTTTTCATCGCTTAAAGTGAGTAATTCTGTAGGAAATGCTTTTGGTTGAAATGCAACATTTAACAGCTTACATCTTTCATCAATTTTAGAATTGGCTATACCTTCAGCAGCTATTCCACTAAGATCTCCTTTTATATCCATTAGCACTACAGGAACACTGTTATCACTCAGTAATTCGCTAATTACTTGCAAGGTTTTTGTTTTACCAGTACCAGTAGCACCAGCAATTAATCCATGTCGGTTCAACGTTTTTAAAGGAAGGTAAATATCAGCACCACTAACTACTTCACCATTTAACATACCCACTCCCATCTTAACTTTTTCACCTTTAAAAGTATATCCACTATTAACAGCTGCTATAAATTGTTCAGTATTTGACATCATTAATAATTTTCGTTACAAACAAATCTATTTTAATTTGAATAAAGAAATCAATTTTAAAATTCAAAAAATAGAATGTGAATTTCTCAAGTAATAGTATTTAATAATATATTTTAATATAAAAAGCTATTACTATTACAAGTGTTAATTTATGGATAACTTATTTATCTACAATGATTGTTTATTAAAATTAACAGTTTATTATTCTTAATTCACAATCTTATTCACACGAAAAATTTAATACTGTATTGAATTTTATTAATTTCATTAACACCTGTTAATTCTACTTGTTCTATTTGGGTAATTTTTGATTTGACGAGTTATACACTGTTAATTAAGTACTCGTAAAATGATATTAAAATCATAGAAAGTTGAAAACATACAAAAACACCCGAACTTATTCTTTATTAATTCACATAAAAAAAGTAAAAAAGTAAAAATTTCCACAAGAATTTAGGGTTATTCACTGCCTTATGTGAATATGTTTTTATGCTTTCATTTTTAAACTTTCAGCCATTTAAAAAAAATAAGTTTTCAATAATGCTATAAACTTTTAAAATAAAGGGTTTGAATTAGTTTTCCACAGTTTGTTCTATACTTCCAAATCCCTATTTTTGCCAACCTTAAATTTAAAGTATATAATATTATGTCTATTATTCAAACGGTTCGTGATAAAGGAGCTTGGGTTATTGGTACTATCATTGCTATTGCCTTAATTGCTTTTATCTTACAAGATGGTGTTGGAAGACAAGGGTCTTTAACAGGTGTAGGAAGTAACATTGGAAAAGTTAATGGCGTTGGAATTGATAAAAATGAATTTGAAAGAAAACTTGAAAATGCAAGTCAAGGTAATTCTCAACAAAGAGAAAACCTAATTGGTCAATTGTGGAATCAAGAAGTTGGACAAATTTTATTGAATCAAGAATTTGATAAAGCTGGTATAGCTTGCACAGATAAACAATTAAGCGAAGATTTGTTTAAACCAACATCTCCACTAATGGGAGAGTTTAAAGATCCTGTTACTGGTCAGCCAGATATTGAAAAAGCAAAACAAGCTTTTGCACAGTTTAAAAAAACAGGAAAAGAAGAACAAAAAAAAGGAGTTTATGAAGGTATTATTGAACCAACTAAACTTCAAGCAAAATATGCTAAGTATACCGCTATCATTAACAATGCAGCATATGCACCAAAATGGTTAATCGAAAAACAACAAGCAGACAATAATGCATTTGCATCGGTTTCATATGTTGCTTTTCCTTATTCAACTATTGTTGATAGCACTATTAAAGTAACAGATGAGCAAATTATGGCTTATGCTAAAAAGCATAAATCAGTTTATGAGAAGGATGAAGAAACAAGAACTTTTAAATACCTCTCTTTCGAAGTTATTCCAAGTGCAGATGATAGTGCAGCAATTAGAACTAAATTAGAAAATAAAAAACAAGAATTATTAGCTGAGAACGATATCAATTTGTTTTTTGCAAAAAATACATCAGACCTACCTTTTTATGATGGTTATATTTCTGGAAAAGAAATTAATCAACAAGCGAAAGATAGTTTATTAAAACTTTCTACAGGCTCTGTTTATGGTCCTTATTTAGATGGAGGAAATTATGTATTAGCTAAAATGGTGGGCATTAAATCAATTCCAGATAGTGCAAAGGTTCGTCACATTTTAGTGAAAACAATGGATAGAGATCCAAGAACAGGACAAGAATATAGATTAAGAGATGATAGTTCTGCTAAAAAACTATTAGACTCTTTAGTTAGTGAAATTAAAATGGGCAAAAGCTTTGATACAATTTGTTTAAAAAACAGCGAAGACGAAGGAAGTAAAAATAATGGAGGTGTATATAATTATTTCTCTTCTGGCAGAATGGTTGGCACTTTCAACAATTTTGCATTTACACAACCCGTAGGAGCAAAAGGTATTGTAAAAACTCAATATGGATATCATTATGTTGAAGTATTGGGTCAAAAAGGAAGTAGCACGGGTTATAATATTGCTTATTATGCTAAACAAATTACAGTTAGTAACGAAACAGACGCCTTAGCAAAAAATGAAGCTACAAAGTTTTTATCTATCGTACAAAACAATAAGCAATTTGATGACGAAGCAATTAAATTAGCTAAAGTTCCTTATCCTGCAGAAGGAGTAAAACCTATGGATTACAATGTTCCTGGCTTGGGAAGTAATAGACAATTAGTAAAATGGATTTATAGTAATAAAGTAGGTGCTATTACTGAGCTTCCTTATAATTTCAATACAAAATATGTTGTAGGTATTATTACCAATATTAATAAACCAGGTTTACCAACAGCCTTAACATTAAGACCATTAGTTGAAAACCTAGTAAAGAGCGAATTAAAAGCTCAACAAATTTTAGCCAAAGCAAAAGGCACAACGCTTGAAGAAATTGCTAAGAGCTATGGCACCAACAATACTGTTCAAAGAATTGACACATTATTATCTAGCAACACCTTTAATCCTATTTTGGGTAACGATTACAAATTTGCAGGAGCTGCATTTAATGTATCACAAAAAGGAAAAGTTACTAGTTTAATTGCTGGTCAAAACGGAGTGTTTGCTCTGAAAACAGATTACATTGGAGCAAAAGCAGGTGTACCAACAGATGCAACAAGCTTAGCAAACTTTTTAAATAATAATATTAAAAGTGCAGCAGGTCGAATTACTAATGAACTATTGAAAAAGGTTGCAACAATTAAAGACAAAAGAGCAGAAGTTTATTAATAAACTTTATCGCTAGTTGAATATTTAAATCCCTACTTAAAATGGTAGGGATTTTTGTTTTACTTATACCGAAAGATGAAATAATAATAAAAAACTAACTTTGTGTGAATATTATTTTATGAGTAATACAATAATAAATAAGGTCTCAGAAAGTGGTTTAATAACATTAGATCTTGCAACACTTCTGCCTAAAGACGCCGTGGTTGGTTTTGATTTAAAAGATTATCTTTTTATGGAACTCATATTAAAAGAAAAAGATTATAGAACTGCCCTACAAGAAAAAGATTGGTCAGCATATGAAAATAAAATTGTAAGCATTTATTGTAGCACCGATGCTATTATTCCTGTCTGGGCGTATATGTTAGCCTCTGTTTATTTAACCCCCATTTCGTCTGCGGTTTATTTTGGAAATATCAACTCGACCAAAGAACAAATCTTACTAAATAATATTAATAACCTTTCTACCGAAGAGTATGCAGATAAAAGAATGGTCATTAAAGGATGCGGTGATGAAGAAATTCCAGAATCTGCTTATGTTGCTATAACCCATAAATTATTGCCAGTAGCCAAAAGCATAATGTATGGTGAACCTTGTAGTACTGTGCCAATCTACAAAAAGAAATCATTAAAAATTTAATGACGTATAAAAAATATTTTTCAATTGATGAGGCAAGAGAAAAAGCCAAACATTTTTGTGCCTATCAAGAAAGATGTCACTCAGAGGTTAAACAAAAACTTTTTTCTTTTGGATTAAATGAAGATGAAACAAATGCAGTAATAGTAGAACTTATAGAAGAAAATTTTTTAAACGAAGAAAGATTTGCTCAGCAATTTGCAAGTGGAAAATTTAAGATTAAAAATTGGGGCAGAAATAAAATAAAATACGAACTTCAAAAAAAACAAATAAGCCCAAAGAATATTATTAAAGCAATGGCTATAATAGATGAAGACGATTATGAAACCCAACTAAACAAAGAGTTTGATGTTTATTATTCAAAAATAAAATCGGGTAATGCCTTGCAAAAAAAATTTAAAACACAACAATATTTAGTTCAAAAAGGGTATGAGTTAGGATTGATTATAAACCTATTTAAAGCAAAAGGTTTAAAGTAATTAATCTAAGTTAACCACAAGATCTTTATGGTATGCTGTATGCAACCATTGTGTAACTTTCTGCTGAAACATTTTTTTGAACATTGGCAATTGAATTAAATTATTCATTACCCAACCCATCATTTTAGGAGAAAACCACATGCTGATTTTAAAGAGGTTGATGTCGTCTTTGACCCTTCTAAAAATTTCTCTATCATAATTTTTTAAAACAGACTCATCAAATTTGTTTTGTTGTACCGCCCTTTGAATAAACCTTGCAGCAATTAAACCTGTCGTCATTCCAGTACCAATACCCTCACCTGTAGTTGGTGAAACCATTGAAGCTGCATCACCAACCAATAACCACCCATCGCCATAACATTTTCTTTGTAATGATGCAAGCGGCAAGCCCCAACCTCGAATCGAATCTTCTGGTTTTGCATTTTTTAATCTATCTGCTATTAATGGATCTTTTTCTAAAATGTCTTTGAAGTCTGACTTTATATTATAATTATATTTTGAAGCTACACTACTTAACATTCCATATCCAATATTTGCATAACCACCACCCAGTGGAAAAATCCACAAATAACTCATAGGTTTTGATTTTGGGTAATACACTTCCATTAAGTGCTTTTCATGCATTCCTTCTACACCGCTCCAATATTGTCTAACCCCACCTGCATAATTATTTCTATCAATTTTTCTATCACCAACTGTTTTTAAAACCATAGACCTTTCGCCATCGGCCCCTACAATTAAATCGCAATAAATCTCAATGTTTTTATTTTCTTGTGAAGCACTAATTTTCCATTTTCCATTAATCCGTTTAATTTTTGTGGCAACCGTATTTTGTAAGAAAGTAGAATATTCGGGATCGATTTGTTGAACCAATAAAGTGTCAATAACCGTTCTTTTTGAAATAGCATAAGGGGGTTGGGTATAATCTGAAGTGTTTGGATCAAAAACAAATTCTGTTCTTTTCCCAGAAGGATGAATCAAACGAAACCCCCAACAGGCTTGAATTTTATCACTTTGCTTAATATTGTTTTTGATAATATTTTTATCAATTTGATTTAATATTCCAATAGCTTTTAAATCTAATCCATCTCCACAAATCTTATCTCTGGGAAAACATGCAGCATCAATTATAAAATGCGGAATTTGATATTTCCCCAAAAAAATTGAAGTGGTAGCACCAGCAGGGCCAGCACCCACAATGCAAACTTTAGTATGAAATGTTTGAATAGTCATAGCTTGAATTAACCAAAATACTCCACATAAATTCTTGGGGTTTCATATAGTTTAACACAATGAAGTTTTACATGTGTTGGTAACTGTGGGGCAATTTGATTCCATATGGCAATGGCTAAATTTTCTGTACTACACATTTGATCTTTTAAAAATGGAACATCCATGTTAAGGTTTTTATGGTCTAAAGGCTCAATAGCATATTTTTTAATAATAATGCTAAGGTCTTTCACATCCATTACAAAACCAGTATCTGGATCAGGATTTCCTTTGATGGTTATATATAAATCATAATTATGACCATGCCAGTTTTCATTAGCACATAAACCAAACACTTCTACATTTTTATCCTTGCTCCACCTTGGATTATATAATTTGTGGGCAGCGTTAAAATGTTCTTTTCTTGTTAAGTAAACCATCATAAAAATTTGTGCAAAAGTAATCCAAGGCGTAAACCCAACCAATTACTTATAATAATTCGCTGCTTCTAATTCTTGAAAAACCAAATCTGGAACCAAATATCTAACAGATTTGCCTTGTCTTATTTGTTCTCGTATAAATGTAGAAGAAATGTTGAGCAGGGGTGCTTGAAGGAAAGTGCTTTTTTCAGATTTTTTTTCAGGAACAAATCCCTCTCTAGAATATACTATTATTGGATAATTGCTTAACAAAAGCTCATAATTTTTCCAGTTCTCTAAATTATTATAACTATCGCTTCCCATGATTATTGAAAAAGAGTATTTGGAATATTGTTCTGATAAATAGGTTAAGGTATCGATTGTATAAGATGGTCTTGGAAGTTTAAACTCTATGTTTGAAGCTTTAAAACGGGTATCGTTTTCAATGGCTAGTTGTACAAGGTGAAGTCTATGGTACTCGTTTAATAAACTTGATGCAGGCTTTAAAGGGTTCTGCGGACTTATTACAAACCAAATTTTATCTAAATCGGTATGTTCAACAATGTGATTAGCAATAATTAAATGCCCAATATGAATAGGATTAAAGGAACCAAAATAAAGACCGATTTTCATTTGTAATTTTCTGTTATTCAGCAAGTTAATTCAAAACACCAACAAGTATACTATCTGCCTCATCTAATCTAAGGCTCAAATTATAACCAGCAACAGTTACACAAATTGGCCCCCCTAGAGGAGCAACCTGTTCTATTCTGATTGTTTCTCCTGGCACACAGCCCATTTCCATTAATTTTATAGAAATATCATCTTGAGTAAAAGAGTCTATTACACCCACTTCCCCAACCTTTAACACACTTAATTTTTTCATGAGAATTAATTATTACAAAACTATCTACTAATAGTGGCTTTAAGTTACGAATTTTGGAGCAAGATTATGTCTAAAATAAGATTCAATTACGCCGACAGACAACTTCATTTTTCACCAAAATCAAAACTCAAGGCTTTGGTAAATGAAGTTTTTATTCAAGAAAAGAAACCAATGAAGTGTATTCAATTTGTTTTTTGCTCCGATGAGTTTTTACTCAAGGTAAATCAAGATTTTCTACAACACGACTATTACACGGACATAATTACCTTCCCCCTATCTGAAAAAGAAGAGCCCATTGAAGCAGAAATTTACATTAGTCTAGAAAGGGTAAGGCAAAATGCTAAACAACTTGGTGTTGTATTCGAACACGAATTGGTAAGAGTTTTAGCCCACGGAGCACTTCATTTATGTGGATACAAGGACAAGTCTAAATCTGAAATTGAAAAAATGAGAGAAAGAGAGAACTTTTATCTAGAACGATTTTTGTGTTCCACGTGAAACACCTAACGCTTAAGCTTTCTAAAATTGACTGTTGTTTCACGTGAAACCACCCTTCTAAACAGAGCAACTATCTTTGCAGCATGTTTTTAGATTATGATATTATTGTTGTAGGTGCTGGCCACGCAGGCTGCGAGGCTGCAGCTTCAGCAGCAAATATGGGCAGCAAGGTTTTGTTGATCACCATGAACATGCAAACCATAGCTCAAATGAGTTGTAATCCTGCAATGGGTGGTATTGCAAAAGGGCAAATTGTACGTGAAATTGATGCCCTGGGAGGATATTCGGGCATTGTTAGTGATGCTAGTACCATTCAATTTCGAATGCTCAATAGAAGTAAGGGCCCTGCAATGTGGAGTCCTAGAACTCAAAACGATAGAATGGTGTTTGCTAATAAGTGGAGAGAAATGCTGGAGAATACACCAAATGTTGACTTTTATCAAGACATGGTCAGGGAAATTATTATTAAAGATGGAGTTGCCGAAGGTGTTGTAACTGGCATGGGTCATAAAATTAAGAGCAAGGCGGTAGTGGTAACAAGTGGCACATTCTTAAATGGAGTGATTCATATTGGAGAGAAAAGACTAGGCGGGGGTCGAATTTCTGAGAAAGCTGCTACAGGTATTACCGAGCAGTTGGTTGAGCTAGGTTTTGAAAGCGATCGTTTAAAAACCGGAACACCGCCAAGAATAGATGGAAGAAGTCTAGATTACAGTAAAATGGAAGAGCAAAAAGGAGACGAAGAAATTGTTGGCTTTTCTTTTTTAGACTTACCAAAGATTTCATCTAGCCAACAAAGAAGTTGTCATATTACTTATACTAGTCAAGAAGTTCATGATATTTTAAAAACAGGATTTGACAGAAGTCCAATGTTTCAAGGAAGAATTGAGGGTGTGGGCCCAAGGTATTGCCCTAGTATTGAAGACAAAATCAATCGTTTTGCCGAAAGAGATCGACATCAACTATTTGTTGAACCAGAAGGGTGGAATACTGTTGAAATTTATGTTAATGGCTTTTCAACCTCTCTACCAGAAGAAGTGCAGATTAAAGCGTTAAAAGCAGTACCTGGGTTTGAAAACTGTAAGGTGTTTAGGCCTGGATATGCCATTGAATACGATTATTTTCCACCTACACAGTTAAAGTATACCCTGGAAACCAAAAAAATTTCTAACTTATTCTTTGCTGGTCAAATTAATGGCACAACAGGTTATGAGGAAGCCGCTTGCCAAGGTTTAATGGCTGGCATGAATGCACATTTAAAAATTACAAATCAAGAGCCCTTTGTTTTAAAAAGAAACGAAGCTTATATTGGGGTATTGATTGATGATCTTATTAATAAAGGAACCGACGAACCATACAGAATGTTTACAAGTAGGGCAGAATACAGAACATTATTGAGACAAGATAATGCCGATCTAAGACTTACTAAAAAAAGCTATGAAGTTGGACTAGCTAATTCTGAAAGGTTAGAAAAGGTAATAGATAAGGAAAACCAAATAAACAACATTTCATTGATTATCAACGAAATAAGCATTGAACCCCAAGAGATAAATACTTATTTTGAACAGATTAATTCTTCACCTATATCTGATAAACAAAAGCTTTCAAAAATAATTTTAAGACCAGGAGTAACCCTAAAGGAGATTAAAAAATACGTTCCTAGAATTGAATCAGTTTTCTCTGAGTTTTCAGAACACGCATTAGAACAAGCCGAAATTCAAATTAAGTATGAACGATACATTGAAAAAGAACAAGAGTTAGTAGAAAGAATGAGCCAATTAGAGAATATGGTGATTCCAGATGTTTTTGATTTTGATAAAGTTCAAGCCATATCTTCTGAAGCATTGCAAAAATTCAAGAAAATTAGACCAAGAACACTTGGCCAGGCGTCTAGAATATCTGGTGTAAATCCTAGCGATGTTCAAATATTAATGGTTTATATGGGTAGATAAACAAGCTAAACCTCTTGTTCCGAGCTCTTATACCAACGATAGCCCAAATACCCCATAATTAGTAATGGGGTGAACATAAGGTAAATAATTGCCGAATTTAAACCTCTAGCAGGAGCATCGCCTAATTGGTTTGCTGTTTTAGTACAGATGGCACATTGTGACCAAGAATTAATACTAAATAAAACTGCTATAATTAACAATAAAGAAAATTTAATTATCCATTTTTTCACTTGGCAAAATAACAACAGATAATATTAAGCAACTGCTAAAATTTCTTCATTCAACAATATTTTGTCCTTATATTTTTTAGTAATTTTTAAGCACTAGCAAATATCTTCGTTAAGTGAAAGCTGTAATTTATAAATCTACTGGAAGTTGGTATATTGCTGAAACCGAAACAGGTCAAAGGTTTCAGGCGAGAATGAAAGGCATTTTTAAATTAGATGAAATTACCAGTACAAATCCAATAGCTGTAGGCGATAAAGTTGAAATTGAATTAGAAAACGAGCTAGAACACACCGCAACGATCACTAAAATTCATGATAGAAAAAACTATGTAGCTCGTAAATCTCCTCACAATAAATGGCAGCAACATATTATTGCTAGTAATGTAGACCAGTGTTTACTTTTTGCAACATTAAAAAACCCAAAAACCTCTTTAGGTTTTATCGATCGATTTTTAGTAAGCTGCGAAATGCATCATATTCCTGCTATTATTGTTTTTAATAAGTCCGATTTGCATGGAAAAAAAGAAGATGAACGATTAGCCTTAATAAAACAGATTTATGAAAACATCAACTATACTATTTTGCCAATTAGTATGCTAAAAAAAGAAGGTTTAGATGATGTTAAAAGCATTTTGAAAAACAAAACAACTCTAATTAGTGGACATAGTGGAACAGGAAAATCAACATTCATTAATCATATAATTCCAGAACTAGAAATCAAAACCTTGGAAGTAAGCGATTGGAGTGGAAAAGGAATGCACACCACCACTTTTGCTCAAATGTATAATTTGCCATACGGGGGAAGAATCATCGATACTCCAGGAATTCGAGAGTTGGGGTTAACCAATATTGAAAAAACAGAGCTAAGTGGTTATTTTCCTGAAATGAAAAAAGTACTACAAGAGTGTAAATTTAATAATTGCCAACACATAAACGAACCACAATGTGCTGTAAAACAAGCAATTGCAAACAATTTAATAAGTTTCGATAGGTACCAGAGCTATTACAATATTTTAGAAAGCTTAGAAAAATAATATTATGAAATCACTATGTTTAGACTTTGGAAATACCAGACAAAAATGTGCTATTTTTCAAAATGATGTTTTAGTTGAAACATTTGTTTTTAGTGATAAAGTCTTAGAAGAATTACAACAATTAATTCAAATTCATCATCCACAATTTTCAATATTATCTTCTGTAATACTTCATGATAAAGAAATTGAAAACCTGCTTTCAGAAAACAGTCAATTTCATTTATTAAATTTTCAAAGCAATTTGCCAATAACAACACCTGTTGGCAAACCAGAAACAATAGGTGCAGATAGGCTTGCATTATGTAGTGCTGCTGCAGATTTATTTAACGAACATCACAAGCTAGTTATCGGATTGGGCAGTTGTATCACATTCAACTTCATAAATAAATTCAATGAGTTTTTAGGAGGAAGTATTTCGCCTGGAATGTATATGAGATTTAAGGCCATGAACGATTATACTGCTTTATTGCCTATTATTCAACCAGAACACCAATTTCCCTTAGTTGGATACGATACAAAAACCAATTTATTAAGCGGGGTTTTATTTGGATTATCAAAAGAGATTGATGGTATTGTTGATTTGTACAAAGAAAAATACAATAATATAAAAGTTGTTTTAACAGGTGGAGATGCAGAATTTTTCTCTCAACATTTAAAAAATGAAATTTTATACGAGCCTGATCTATTATTCAAAGGGCTATTAGCTATTAGTAAAAGAAATAGACATTAGTCTAATGAAAATTTAACATAGAGTGTAAAATTTTATAGCGAAGATTGCGTTAGTATAAGTACTAATGAAATGTTCTAAAATCCTATTTACCCTTGTTGTAATTCTTGTTACAAACGCCTCATTTAAACATCTTCCTTCAAAAGACGATTTTTATATTGTTGTGAGTAAGCACAACTATACCATGAGCATTTATGATGCTGATAATTTTTTGGTGGTTACCTATCCTGCAACCTTTGGTAGTAAAGACTTAAGCGATAAAATGTTTGAAGGCGATAGAAGAACACCTGAAGGAACATTTAAAATTGCTGCAAAAAGAGTGCACCCAAAATGGCATAGGTTTTTAGCCATTGATTATCCGAATGAAGAAAGCTATAAAAAGTTTTATGAAAGAAAAGCAAATGGCGAAATACCAGCAAGTGCATCAATAGGCGGTAGTATAGGTATTCATGGTACATGGCCAGAAGAAGATTTTGCTGTTGAGCAAAAACAAAGCTGGACTCAAGGCTGCGTAAGCACCAAAAACAATTATGTTAATGAAATTTATTCTCAACTTCCTGTTGGCACAAAAGTGATTATTGAGCCATAATTAGTCGCAATCTAACCTACAAAATTTACTATATATTTTTTCGTATAGTGGAATGATATTTTGAATATCAAACTTACAAGCTTGTTCATAAGCTTGATTTTTCATTTTACTTAATGTAGCATCATCTTTCAAAATTGCAATTGCTTTTTTGCTCATGCTATCTACATCTCCAACATCGGCCATAAAGCCCGTTACTCCATCAATATTTATTTCTGGTAATCCGCCAGCATTTGTACTAATTACAATTGCACCTGCCGCCATTGCTTCTAATGCACTTAAACCAAAACTTTCATATTCACTAGTAAGTAAAAAGATATCGCTAACATTCATAATGTCTTCCATTTGATCTTGTTTTCCAACAAAACGAACATCATCGGCAACACCAAGTTGTCTGGCCAAATCTTCTGCTACTGGTCGTTCAGGACCATCTCCCACCATCATTAATTTAGAAGGAATATGTTTATTAACTTCAGCAAATACCTTAACTACATCATTTACGCGTTTTACTTTTCTAAAGTTGCTTGCATGTAACAATATTTTTTCTCCATTTGGGGCAACAACTTTTTTAAAAGCATCTATAGGCTTTTTAGCAAATCGAGCCACGTCAACAAAATTGGTAATGACTTCGATAGGCTTAGTGATAGGAAAATTTTTATAGGTTTCTTCTTTTAAGTTTTCACTAACAGAGGTAATAATATCACTTTCATTAATAGAGAATGTTACAACAGGCTCGTATGTTTTATCTTTTCCAACTAGGGTTATATCAGTGCCGTGTAATGTAGTGATGACAGGAATATTTCTACCATTTTTACTTTTTACAATTTGCTTAGCCATATAGGCAGCACTGGCATGAGGTATTGCATAATGTACGTGTAACAAGTCTAAATCATGATTAATGATTGCATCCACCATTGTACTAGCTAGTGCTAATTCATATGGAGGATAATCGAATAAGGGATAAGTAGGAACCCTCACTTCATGATAAAAGATATTGGCATTAAAAACATTTAACCTAACCGGCTGTTGATATGTAATAAAATGTACAGAATGGCCTTTATCTGCCAAGGCCTTCCCTAATTCTGTTGCTAAAACGCCACTACCACCAAAAGTTGGATAACACGCAATACCTATTTTCATAAAAAATTTAAACTTAAGTAGGCAAGATAAAGAAAAGAAGCTTATGCTTTTGTTATTTTACTTCAACCAAATTACTTAGATTATTGTTGAGACCTATTGTTGCAATGTAAACCCTAGAAAACAGATCTTTTTTTAATGCTTCTATGTCTATTTCTTCGTTTAAATTAGTAATTATCTTTTTACAAGTAACACTGCTTTTATCCTCACCTACAAAAAGTGCAAATCCTTTAATAGGCTTTGAATTGAAGATTTGTATTGAATAAGTTTTGTATGTTTTTTCTTTAACGATTGGTTCTGGAGGAATCTCTTTATTTATCCATGGCATTGGTGGAACAATCGCAGGAGTTGCATAATAATTTTGCTGTAAACTGTCGCCCCATCCGTTTACATTTTTTACAAATCCAGCACTGCTGAAATAAACGCTGCCATGAATATTAGGATTTTTTCTTAAACTAATAATTTCATTTGGCAGCTCATTCAGATCGCTGTAACCCTTTGTGGTGCCTGCTTTATATAATGCATGACCCACATAAATATGCCTTCCAAAACTATTATTAGCCCACCAATTTAATAAAGTATCATAATCGCAAAGCTGATGGCCACGCTCCCAATACAATTGGGGAGCACAATAATCCATCCAACCCTTTTTAAGCCATAATAAAATGTTGGCATATAAATCGTCGTAATTAGTTTGCCCAGCTTTTGTTTGACTACCCAAAGGGTCTTTATCTTTATTTCTCCAAACGCCAAAAGGACTAACACCAAATTTTATTCTACGAGGGGCATTATTGATAGCAATCCATAATTGTTTAATAATACTATCACAGTTGCTTCTTCTCCAATCGTCTTTACTTAAACTCTTTCCATATTTCAAGTAAAATTTTTGATCGGGAAATTCTTTTCCTGGTATTCTGTATGGATAAAAATAATCGTCAATATGAATACCATCAACATCATATCTATTCACAATATCTAAAACAACAGCAATAAAATAATCTCTTACTTCTTGTAAAGCTGGATTAAAATATTTTTTATCGCCATAATTTAAAAACCATTCTTTTTTTGTTTTTGTAATATGATGATGGGCGATGGATGAATTATGAATATTAAAGACCGCCCTATAAGGATTTAACCAAGCATGAAACTCCATACCACGCTTATGGGTTTCTTGAATCATAAATCTTAAGGGATCGTAGAACGGCATTGGAGAACGCCCTTGTGAACCAGTTAAAAATTCGCTCCAGGGTTCAAGAGTAGATGGGTAAAAAGCATCAGCTGCTGGTCTTACTTGAACAACTAACGCATTTAACCCCATTTTTTGATATAGATCAGCAAGCTTTATAAATTCTTCTTTTTGTTGTGCTACTGTAAGATTTTTAGAACTTGGCCAATCAATATTGTTAACTGTAGCAATCCAAACAGCCCTAAATTCAAAAGTGGGGTTTTGGGCTGTTGCACAAGTTGAAAAAAATAAAATAAAGATTACGAGTTGCGTAAGTTGTTTCATGAATTATGCAAATGTAAATTTCAATTTAAGGATTATATAATGTTGGGAGAAAATTACTATTAAAAAGAAGTTAATTTTAAAAATGTGAATATCTCAAATTTTAAGTGATTCTATTTATTACAACAAATGAAATAAGTTTGTGCACTCATGCAAATGCTTTTTATTAGGGTTAAAAAAAACCTTGTTTATTTATTAATTATTTTTTGTTGCAGTAATTGTGCAAATATTATTCCCCCAAGCGGTGGTCCTAGAGATTCTTTACCACCAGTTTTAATTATTGCTTTTCCTAAAGATTCGGCTATTAATGTTACTTCTAAAAAAATCACCTTAACCTTTGATGAATTTGTAGAGGTTAAAGATATTAGTCAGCAAGTAGTGATTAATCCTTTGCCCGAAACACAGCCCAATATTGATTATAAGCTTAAAAATATTTTTATAAATTTTAAAGATTCGCTATTACCCAACACCACCTATACTATTAATTTTGGTAATGCCATTAAAGACGTTAACGAAGGCAATATTGCAAAAAACGCCACCTATGTTTTTAGCACGGGAAAAAAAATTGACAATAATACTTTAGAAGGCTCTGTTATTATTGCCAAAGATGGAAGTGTTGACTCTAGCTTAATAGTAGTTCTTCATTACAACCTCAGTGATACTTCAATTTATTCCTTAAAACCACAATATTTAAGTAAGCTAAATGGAGAGGGTAAATTTCTTTTTAAACACTTGCCAGATACGGTTTATAATGTTTTTGTATTGACTAATAATTTTTCAAAAAAGTACGACGATACTACAAAATTGTTTGGGTTTTTGAATGAGCCCATTAATACCAAAAAAGCAAATGAAGGAATAAAAATTTTTGCTTTTAAACAAGTTGAGGAAATTTCTAAACCAGAAGTTCCCAAATCAACAACAAGCAGATCTGATGGAAGAGAAAAAAAGAAATTAAATTTTACTACAAACCTTACCAACGGAAGATTTGATTTTTTAGACTCTGCAATTGTATTAACAAGCAACCTGACTTTAAAAAATATAAATGAACAAAATATAAAAATTGTAGATTCAAATTATTTAGCTGTTCCCAATCTCGAGATTATAACAGATACTTCATTTACAAAAGTCTCATTAAAAGCAAAGTTGAATTTTGAGTCTAAATACTTCATTCTAGTTAAAACAGAAGCTCTGACAGATACAACTACAAAACTAATCAGTAGTAAAACAGACACCCTTTCTTTTACCACATTTAAAGAATCTGATTATGGTAAACTAAAAATTAGAGTCAACCAATCCATCACAAACGAGGTTTTGTTAATATACAAGGGAGATGTTTTAATGAATACTGTTCCTTTGAACAAAGAAATTGTTTTTAAAATGTATAAACCAGGAGAGTATGAGTTAAGAATTTTGAAAGATGAGAATCAAAACAAAATTTGGGATTCTGGAAACTACAAATTGAAACAACAGCCAGAAAAAGTAATAAGCTTAAAAAACAAACTTAGTATAAAACCAAATTGGGATAATGAGATTCAATTAACCTGGTAGACTTAAGCAGAAAATTGTTGGGCAACAAAATCCCAATTAACAATGCTCCAAAAGTTATTGATATAGTCAACCCTCTTGTTTTGATATTTTAAATAGTAGGCATGTTCCCATATATCTAAACACAGCAAGGGTTTTCCTTTGATTTCTACAACATCCATTAATGGATTATCCTGATTTGCCGTAGATACCACAACAAGCTTTCCATCTTTTTGTTGAATTAACCAAGCCCAACCACTGCCAAACCTTGTTTTTGCAGCATCATTGAATGCAAGAGTGAATTTTTCAAACGAGCCAAAATCATGATTTATTTTTTCTTGAAGAGCTTTATGAGATAAAGATTTTTTTTGTGGCGACAAGCATTTCCAAAACATTTCATGATTAAAATGCCCACCTGCATTATTTTTCATTTTTGTACTATAAGCAGAAATGTTCATTAAAATATTTTCTAATTCTAAACCATCATCTTTTACTTCTACAGCAAAAGCCTCATTTAAATTTTTACAATATCCTGCTGCATGTTTGCTATAGTGAATTTCCATGGTAAGATCGTCAATTGCAGGCTGTAAGTCTGCATAACTATACGATAATGGCGTTTGGGTAAATGTTTTATTTTTTTGTTTTGTAATTGTAATAAAACCAGGCAAAATAGTTTGGCTTAAACCTAAGGCCAAGGCTGCTTTTCCGCTATTGAGTAAAAAGCTTCTTCGGGTGGTTGAATTCTTTTTCATAATTAAGGAATTGCTCTAAAGTTAGCAATTATTGATTTAATCTTTCTAAACAACCTAAAGTAAAACTCATTGTTAAAGAGTTGCGAATCTCTCATGGCTTTAAAAATCAAGAAAAAGGCAACTGGCAATAAAACAAAAATCGATAACCAAATTCCTGCAAAAGCACTCATCACATTTTCTTTGGCTAGTTTTTCTCCGAAAGTGTTAAGCAGATAAAATATAGCAAAGAAAATAATAGCAAACACCATTGGAGTTCCCAACCCACCCTTTCTAATAATGCTACCCAAAGGAGCACCAATTAAAAACAAAACCAAACAAGCAAAACTATAAGTAAATCTTTTGTGCCATTCAATTTCGTGAATACGCAAAGAGTCGCTTTTTGTTTTTAAATCAGTAGTGATATTATGAAGACTTTCAATTGCTAGATTATTATGTATAATACTATTTTGATAGACCGTAAACTTTAATGAGTCTGGAATTAAATCATCAAACTTTTTTGCTCTAACAATTTTTTTATCCTTGATGGTTTTTGGAAATTCAATTTTATTATGTACAAACCGAAACGAGGTGTCAATGTTTTTATCGAACTTTTTTCTGAGCTCTTTGTTGGATTTTATTAAGGAATCTAAAGTATAATCAATTTGTCTAATGCTAAGCATTTTTGGGTTTCTTTCTAAGCCCTCTTCATTGGTTTTGCCCATTTCTAAACTGCTTAAATCGAGCAATTTGCTATACTGTTTAAAACCCATTCTTATGTAGTCGGTGTTCATAGAATTTGGTATACCTTTTTCTTGATACCTCCAACCATTGTATAAAACAAACTCTAAAAACTTTTTATCTTTTGTAATTCGCATAACACCGCTCTCGGCTGTAATTAAGTTGTCCTGAATACTATTGTTGCCTTCAAAAATGACTACATTACGTATGGTACTATCGTCTTTTTCTTTTTTACCAATCTTAATTACAAATCCCCTGAGTTTATTATAAAATACTCCCTCTTTAATATCAAAGGCGGGTTGTTTTAAAATAATATCGTGCTTTAAAGTTTCTAATTTTAATTCTGCAACAGGAATAAAAAAGTTTAAAAATATAAAGGCAATTAAACTAATACCACTTGCAGTAATAATTAAAGGCCTCATAAATCTGAGTAAGGAAATACCTGCCGATTTAATAGCAACTATTTCAAAACTTTCTCCAAGATTTCCAAAGGTCATTATCCCCGAAAGCAGCATAGATAAAGGTAAAGCTAAGGGTACCCAATGTACAATTACATATCCAATGAGTTTTAAAAGAATCATCATATTAAGACCCTTTCCTACCATATCATCTAAATACAACCAAAAAAATTGTAAGGTAAATACAAATACAGCAATAGAAAATGTGGCAAAAAAAGGACCTATAAAAGATCGTAGAATTAATATATCTAATTTTTTAAACAAGCGTATTTGTAATTAACGAGTTTTGTAACATGACAAAAGTAACTCTTTCAAATACTGAAATGAATCTTGTTTTAAATCAATCTGTTTTTTTAACAAAAAACAAAGTGATTCAAAAGGTATACGAACTTTTTCAACAAGTACATGAAGGCTATAAATATGAGATAAACTCTTTTATTCATTTTCCACCTGAATTAAAATCAACCAATGGAAAAATTTCTAAAGGAGAAAATTATTTACAACAACCCTGGGTTATGTTAGACACTCCTAATTTTTTTAAAGGAAACAATGTATTTGCTGTAAGAACCTTTTTTTGGTGGGGAAACTTTATTAGTATTAATTTTTTGGTTATGGGTATTTGGCTTGAAGAAGTTAAAGGGCGTCTTTTAAATCAAATGGACAATTATAATGATTGGTTTATTTGTATAAATAACGACGCATGGCAACACCATTTTGAAAACAATAATATGAAAAAGCTTGATGAGTGTAGAAGAGAAGAATTAGAACATCTGACTTTTATAAAACTATCAAAAAAAATCCCACTACAAGAGTGGGATAATATTGAAATTTTTTTACAAGAAAGTTTTGTGGCATTAAAACCCTTAATGGAAACAACTAGCTTCCCAGTCGATGAAAAAGTTCTTTGATTTGATACTCCCATAACTGAGTAGCATCTTTTATTTCGTTTTTTTCGGCAAAATCAGTAATCACTAAAATAGTTTGATTTGAAATTTCAGTTTTAGTAATTCTAAATTCAAAATATTCATCTTTATTTCCATCAATCCATTGGTATTTGATGAAATGTTCTTCTTCCTCATCAATAATTCTCGCTTTTTCAGGAGAACCAGAACCCCAAGTAAAATTAATTACTCCTTCCCATTCGTCTACCTTATCAGCAAACCATTCTTGCAAACCCACAGGCGAGCTTAAAAACCCCCATAAAATAGATGGGGAGCAACGCACCGGAAATTCTATTGTGTATAATTGTTTTTTGCTCATGCTACGTCACTTTTCCTAGTTAGTAATGCTGCAATAATAGGTATTAATAGGTAATAGCCAAATGTTTTTTGTTAAATAATATTTATTGTTTTAACAAAAAACTAGTATGGCAAATTGTGTTACAGATTAATAAATCTGCCACCTTCTGATGGGTGTTGCTATTGGAGGAAGTGCATTTAATTGATTAATATCTACCAAACCAATTTTTTTGGCATAACTATAAACAAATGTATTCTTTGTATTATAATTACCCGATTCGAGATATTGGGTTTCTTCTCTAACAGTAATAATACTATCGATTAATTTACCATTGATTGTAGAAGAAATATCTTTAGCTAAGATGGTAAACTTATATTTTACGTTGGTAGGATTTCCAGATAATTGACCAACAACAACCGGACTATCCCAACTTGTACCCACACTAGCATAATCTTTTAAAAAAGCAAACTCGGCTTTGGGCCCACTTCCAATTGGAAAATATCTATAATAATTTCCTGTACCATCTTTTCTATAAAACAAAGTATCTCGAGCATTTAATTTTGGAATAAATAAATTAAATTGTCTGTAATTATTACCATCAATCGTTCTATTTGATGAAAGCACATTGATGATAACCGTATCATTAATACCCGAGTTATCGTAGGTCCAGTTACTTAATGTTGAAGTTGGAAAATAATCGTTGTTTGCATTTTGTACTACAACTCCTCCGTTATAAACCACTTTAAATACACAAATACTATTACCAAATCTTAATTTAAAATTTGCATCAACAGCTAAAAATGGTGTGCCATAACCGTTTAATGTAATTTGTTTAATCCCAGGTGCAAAAGCATAACCTTCAGCATAAAACCATATACCATTTACAGTATCAGAATATATTTTGTAATAACCATTTGTTGTAAAATTTACATTAGCAACTATGTAGTTAGTATTATTTAAGGGCGTTGCTTCTTTATAAATGCCATTTACAATAATGTTTTTGCAATTACCAGAAGAGTCTTGTAAAGTACCGGTAGCTGTATTATTGGCACTGCCTGTTCCTTCAACACTATATTCCTTTTCGCAAGAAATCAATAATAGCAAACCAATAGTATAAATTAAAAGGTTCTTCATATAATGGTAAAAATACTTGTAATAAGAAAAACGAATTGTTAAATCAATTTGTTGTTGTACAACAAGAACTTATTTTTTAAGAATCTTAAGTTCTACTCTTCTATTTCGGGTTCTTTCACTTTCGGTTCTTTCTAATGTTATTGGAAATTGATGACCATAGCCTTTATGTTGCATTCTTTTTTTATCAATACCATGTTCAACCAAATAGTCATAAACAGCCTTGGCCCTAACTTCAGATAAATTTCTTTTTCCTGTTGAGTTGTCTATTCCATCTACATCATTTGTACAACAAACATGACCCTGAATTTCAACTTCAATATTGGGATATTTCTTTAAGGTATAAACCAATTCTTCTAAATATGGATATGAAATCTGTAAAAAAACAGGTAAACCGCCATAAAAGAAAATATTTGGGAGCTCAACATGGTCTCCTACTTTTAAAGAAGAATCTGTCAACTGTTTCTCTAGTTTAATTATGCTAGGCGTTTTTTTAATTTCTTGAGGAGGAGGATCAAATACAGATGGAGGATTTGTTTTTTTTGTATGAACAATTTTTTCGTAGTAAGTAATTATTTCAACTCTTCTATTATATACTCTTGCATCTTCTTCCATGCTTGGGGTTACTAGTTTATCTTTTCCATAGCCTTCTAAAGGCATGATGATATTTCTAGGAATTTTAAGCCCAATTAAAAAAACAGCAATAGAGTTCGCCCTTCTAATAGACAAATCATAATTAAAACCAGAAGTACCAATTTGGTCGGTATGACCTACAATGACAATTTTGGTCATTTTATAATTTACATAATCAAAAGAATTGAAATAATTGGCAAGTTTTTCTTGATTTTCGGCTGTTAACCTATCATCATTAAAATCAAAATATATAATATAACTAGTAGAATCAGAAGCCCTACTTATGAATTGAATACAACAAAATAGTATTGAAATAAAAACTTTCACGCTAATATCTAAAACGAGAAAGAGCAGGAGTTATTATAAATTCTTTTCCATAACATAATGAGGTATGGTAACTTCCTCAAACTCATCTCCACAAATTGTATAACCTAGTTTTTCATAAAATCCAACTGCAGATTTTCTGGCGTGCATTAATAATTTTTTCTTGCCCATGTCTCTTGCAATATTTTCTGCAAAACTCATTAACACCCTTCCAACACCTTTGCCTTGAAGGCCATTCATTACTGCCATTTGGCGTAGTCTAAAGGCAGAATCTCCAACAGGAGTCAACAAACAACACCCTTCCAACTTTTCTTCGTCGAAACATCCCATCAAAACGTCTTGTTTTTCGCTTTCAAGCTCAGCATCGCTAAAGTCTAAACCTAGAGGTTTACGCAATACATTAAACCTTAAATCAACCATTTGTTTGTATTCTTCTGTACCGTGGTCAATAATTTTTAATGCCATAAACCAGTTGTTAGGGCGAACAAGATACATAAGATTTTGAAAAAACTAAAATTTTCCTCTATTTTTGATGTGTTGAGGAGTTTGTGAACTAATGAAGCAAAAGGGCTTGTAGAAATTGTTCAATATATTGTAGCGTTTGGTATTGAAGAGTTTGAAACAAAAAAAATAAATTAGCTAAACATAATGGTTTGGCTCACTATATATTTCTATCAGAATGTTTTAATAAAAAACATTTGTGCCTAGCTGTTTTACACCAACTTCTTCAAACAAAAATTAATTAATGCTCTAAACCTAATAGAATGGGATGTGGATCTTGTGGCACCGGTAAACCAAATGGCTGTAAAAGCAATGGTGGCTGTAGTACTGGTGGATGTAATAGATTAAATGTTCATGATTGGTTGAGAAATCTTCCATTAAGCGATTTGGATAGCACCTGTAAAGTGGTTGAAGTAAGCTTTAAACAAGGCAGCAGAAAAGATTTTTATAGAAACCCTACATTTCAATATTTCGAAAAAGGAGACTACATTACTGTTGAAGGAGTAAATGGTTTTGATGTGGGTCAAGTTTCATTATCAGGAGAATTGGTTCGTTTACAAATGAAAAAACATGGTGTAAAAGAAGATGATCCTGAAATGAAAAAAATTTTACGCCTAAGTACCGAAAAAGATTTAAGTAGCTATCATTACCAAAAAGATAGAGAACCTGCAGTTCAAGCTAAAAGCAGAGAGTTTGCAAGAAACTTAAAGCTTCAAATGAAATTAAGTGAAGTGGAAATACAGGCAGATGGCAAAAAAGCAACCTTTTTCTATACGGCTGATGATAGGGTAGATTTTAGAGAGCTTATTAAATACTTTGCCGGCGAGTTTAAGCTTAAAGTAGAAATGAAGCAAATTGGCATCAGACAAGAGGCTGGAAAAGTTGGAGGTATTGGTAGTTGTGGAAGAGAATTATGTTGCAGTACTTGGTTGCAAGATTTTAAAAGTGTTAACACCACCGCTGCACGTTATCAGAATTTATCAATCAATCAAACCAAATTAAGTGGCCAATGTGGAAGATTAAAGTGTTGTTTAAATTATGAACTTGATACTTATTTAGACGCTCTTCAGCATTTTCCAGATAATGCCGATACAATTGAAATTGCCAGAGCTCCTGCGTTTTTGGTGAAAAAAGATATTTTTAAAAACCTAATGTGGTATGTTATTCAGGGTGGAACCAAACACTATCCATTAACCATAGAACGTGTTAAAGAGATTAAACAATTAAACGCAAGAGGTATACGACCAGATGAGCTAGAAGAAGTTGAAATTACCAGCACAAAACCTAAAGAAGTAGAACCAGAATTTGTAGATGTTGTGGGTCAAATAAGTTTGAAAAGCCTTGAACGAAACGACAAGCGTCGTAAAGATCAACAAAGAAATCGTCAAGGCGATCAGCAACGAAGAGAACCACAATCTTCCTCAAATAATCAAAATAATAATCCAAACAGAAATAATAAACCACAACCTCAACGAGGAAATAGAAACAACAATCCCAACCAACAAAGACCTAAAGGAAAAAACCCTCCAGGAAACAACCCTAACAAGTAATAAAAAAGAGGGCGTCCTTAATATAGTTGCATAAACAACTTTTTAGTATCTTTGAGGTTTAAAAATTATTAAAGATGCAAGAAGCTTATATAGTTGCAGGATATAGAACAGCGGTTACTAAAAGTAAAAAAGGAGGATTTCGTTTTTACCGACCCGATGATTTAGCTGTTGAAGTAATAAAAGGTTTAACAGCAACCATTCCACAATTAGATACCAAAAGAATTGATGATGTTATTGTAGGGAATGCTGTGCCAGAAGCAGAACAAGGTTTACAATTTGGTAGAATCATTGCAGCAAAAGCCTTAGGTATTGATGTTGCAGGAATTACCATTAATAGATATTGTGCAAGTGGATTAGAAAGTATTGCTATGGCAACTGCTAAAATCAGAACAGGCATGGCAGAATGTATTATTGCTGGTGGTACAGAAAGCATGAGTTTAGTACCAACTGCAGGATGGAAAACAGTGCCTTCATTCAATATTGCAAAAGATGAACCCGATTATTATTTAAGCATGGGCTTAACTGCAGAGGCTGTAGCCAATGAATTTAAAGTTTCAAGAGAATCTCAAGATGAGTTTGCTTACCATTCTCATGCAAAAGCAAAAAAAGCCATTGAAAATGGATATTTTAAGCCAGGCATTTTGCCCATCAATGTTGAAGAAACTTATATCAATGAAAAAGGGAAAAAAGCTGTAAAAAATTATATAGTTGATACTGATGATGGAGTAAGAGCAGATACTACTATTGAAGCTTTGGCAAAACTTAAACCTGTATTTTCTTTAGGAGGAAGTGTAACTGCAGGCAATAGCTCTCAAACCAGTGATGGTGCAGCTTTTGTTATTGTAATGAGCGAAAAAATGGTGAATGAATTAGGTTTAAAACCCATTGGAAGATTAGTGAATTGTGCAGTTGCTGGTGTTCACCCAAGAATTATGGGTATTGGTCCTGTTGCAGCAATACCAAAGGTTTTACAACAAGCATCAATGAAATTAAATGATATAGATTTAATTGAACTAAATGAAGCCTTTGCCTCTCAAGCATTAGCTGTAATTAACGAATTAGGTTTAAATAAAGACATTGTAAATATTAATGGTGGTGCCATTGCTTTAGGTCATCCTTTAGGCTGCACAGGTTGTAAGCTTAGTATTCAATTATTAAACGATATGAAACGTTTAAATAAAAAATATGGAATTGTTTCTGCTTGTGTTGGTGGTGGACAAGGCATAGCAGGAATCATAGAAAATATTGCTTAACATTAAAAAGTTCTAATATTTAAAATCCTTCAACAGAAGGATTTTTTTATGCTTCAAATTATTTAATTAATTTCAACCATTAAACTCAACCAGATTATTTTGGTCTACCTCAAAACTAACAACTCTTTACAATGGATAGGAGAGCATTTTTAACAGTAGCAAAAAAAATTCCAGCAACAAAAACTCCTGAAAATCCAGCTTACAGAACCAATACAGGACTAAACTTATACACAGGCCCATGGACCGAAAATGAAGTCATTCATCTTCTTAAAAGAACCATGTTTGGTGCAAAAAAATCTGATATTGATTATTTTAAAAATAAAAGCATGAGTGCTGCAGTTGATGAATTAATTAATCCAATTGCAGCATTACCAGACCCACCTATAAAAGATTATAATACCACTGGTGCAGCTGTGCCAGACGATAATATTGCTTTAGGACAAACCTGGGTAACAGATATAAATAATGATGGAACAATAGCTAGCAGGCGAAGAGCTGCTTTTAAAAAATGGTGGATGGGTGTAATGCTAAATCAAGATAGAAGTATCAGGGAAAAAATGACAATGTTTTGGCATAATCATTTTGCTACAGAATCGAGCGATGTAGGTAATGCTCAGTATGTATATAAGCACCACAATTATTTAAGAACAAATGCACTGGGAAATTTTAAATCAATGGTTCGAAACATTACCCTAGATCCGGCCATGTTGGTGTATTTGAATGGACAATTAAACACAGTTACTGCACCAGATGAAAATTATGCTCGTGAAATTCAAGAGTTATTTTGCATAGGAAAAGAAGGAGGAGCTCCATTTACTGAGAATGATGTTAAGGCAGCCGCAAAAGTGTTAACAGGCTGGAGAAATAATGCCACAACCCTCTCTTCGTATTTTACTTCAAGCAGACACGATAGCAGCAATAAAACATTTTCTTCTTTTTATAATAATACTGTAATACAAGGCAGAACCGGTGCAACAGCAGGCGACTTGGAGTTAGATGATTTGTTGAATATGATTTTTGCTACTCAAGAAACAGCAGAACATATTTGTAGAAAAATTTATCGATGGTTTGTTTATTATGATATTGATACTACTACAGAAACCAATGTTATTGTTCCATTAGCCGCAATTTTTAGAAGTAATAACTATAATATTAAACCCGTACTTGAAACCCTATTCAAAAGCGAACACTTTTTTGATGTTTTAAATCAAGGCTGTTACATCAAAAGTCCTATTGATTTGGTAGTGGGCATGTGTAGAGAATTGAATGTAGTTTTTCCGGATAATTCAGATTATGTATCAAATTATGGTCATTGGAATTGGATTGTTAATTATGCAGCATTAATGAATCAAAATATTGCAGATCCACCAGATGTAGCAGGGTGGAAAGCCTATTACCAAGTGCCACAGTTTTATGAAATTTGGATTAATAGCGATACGCTTCCTAAACGTAATCAGTTTACAGATACTATGATGTTGACGGGATACACCTTCAATTCTAAAAAAATTATAGTTGATGGTGCTGAGTTTGCAAAAACATTATCTAATGCGGCAAATCCTAATACTTTAATTGACGATTTAATTAAGTATTTATTTCGAATGGATTTAACAACAGCCAGTAAAAATCAGATTAAAAAAGATATTTTATTGGCTGGCCAATCACAAGATTATTATTGGACTGATGTTTGGAATCAATTTATTACCAATCCATCTAATATACCGAATGCTACATTAGCAAAAAACAGAGTGAGGGATTTAATTAAATATTTAATGAACCTAGCCGAATATCAATTAGCTTAAAAAACATTACATGAAAAGAAGAGATTTTTTAAGACAAACATTGCCAGCAAGTGTTATACTTCCAGGCTTATTTAATGGCTTTTCATTAAATGCATTAACAGATCAATCGTTGTTGTATAAAGCACTCATGTTACCAACTACAGCAACAGATAATGTTTTAGTGTTAATACAACTTAATGGAGGAAATGATGGACTTAACACAATTATTCCTTTAGAATATTATAGCAATTATTTTAATGCTCGCAGTAATGTTGCCATTCCAGAAAACAAGGTTTTAAGTTTAACCGGAACAAACAAAATTGGGTTACATCCAGCTATGACAGGTGTGCAAAGCATGTTTAATGATGGAAAAGTTTCTATTATACAATCTGCCGGTTATCCTTCACCTAACTTTTCACACTTTAGAGCTACTGATATTTGGATGAGTGGAAGCGATAGCAACCAATTTTTGCAAAGTGGCTGGATGGGTAGATACTTAAATTATGAGTATCCTAATTTTCCAAATGGTTATCCAAATACAACCATGACAGATCCTTTGGCCATTCAAATTGGTTCTGTTACTTCTTTTACTTTACAAGGACCCTCTGTGAGCATGGGTATGAGTATTAGTAATCCTACAAGTTTTTATAATTTATTAAATGGAGTACAAGACCCTGCACCTAATACACCTGCAGGAAAAGAACTCACCTATATCAGAACAGTATCACAACAAACACAGCAATATGCACAAGTAGTTAAAGATGCCGCTGCAAAAGTTACGGTACAATCAAGTTATCCATCTAATAATAGTTTAGCAGATCAATTAAAAATTGTTGCCAGATTAATAAAAGGGGGATTAAAAACAAGAGTCTATATGGTTAGCATGGGTGGGTTTGATACACATGCCTCCCAAGTAGTATCAACAGATACAACAATTGGCACACACGCAACATTACTACAACGTGTAAGCGACGCTGTAAAAGCTTTTCAAGACGATTTAAAATTTTTAAGTGTAGAAGACAGAGTTCTTGGAATGACTTTCTCAGAGTTTGGAAGAAGAATAAAAAGTAATGGTAGTACAGGTACAGATCATGGTTCTGCAGCTCCAATGTTTGTTTTTGGTAAAAAAGTAGTACCAGGAATTATTGGTGTTACACCTACAATATCGGCATCGGTAAGTGTGAATGAAAACATTCCATATCAATACGACTTTAGAAGTGTTTATGCCAGCATTTTAGAACATTGGTTATGTGTAGATAATACTGCTTTACAAACGGTATTACTTAAAAACTATCAATCATTACCAATTATACATTCATCAGCTTGTAAACCTAGTAATCCAAATAACTCTGGCAATAATCTTATTACAAATTATCCTAATCCATTTACCTCAAAAACTACCATCTCTTTTTATTCAGAAGGAGGCTATACTTTGGTACAAATTATTGACCCTCTAGGCAGAGTAATTAAGCACGTTATTGATCAAAACTATACAGCAGCAGGAACTTACACAGCCCAGTTTGATAGTGAAAGTTTACCAACCGGAGTTTATTATGCCAGATTACAAAACAATGCCATACAACAAGTATTGCCAATGTTAAAAGTTAGATAGTTAAATAACTTGATCAATAAAAAAAACCCAAGACACAATACTACATTTGCAAGGTGAGAAAAAAGAAACCTGCAATTATTTTAAAAGATGTTTTAGTAAACGATTATGCTGCAGAAGGCAAAAGCATTGCTAGAATTGAAGGTAAAGTAATATTTATTGAAAAATCTGTTCCAGGAGATATTGTTGATGTTAAGTTAACCAAGAATAAAAAAGATTGGGCCGAAGGATATCCATTAGAATTTAAAAAATATTCTAACGATAGAGTTGAACCATTTTGTGAACATTTTGGGGTTTGTGGAGGTTGTATTTGGCAAATGCTTCCATATCAAAAACAATTATTGTATAAACATCAACAAGTAACCGATAACTTGCAAAGAATAGCCAAAGTTCCTTTGCCTGAAATTCTACCCATTAAAGGAGCTACAATAACAACAAATTATAGAAATAAATTAGAGTTTACTTTCTCAACAAAAAAATTCATTCCTTTTGAAGAAATGAGAAACATGGATAAAAGTGAAATGCCTGAAATAAAAGGTGCAGCTGGTTTTCATGCAAGAGGATTTTTTGATAAAGTTGTTGAAATTGAAACCTGTCATTTACAAGCAGAGCCTACCAACAAAATAAGAAACGCAGTAAAAAAATTTTTGATTGAAAATGATTTTAGTTTTTATGATATCAGAAATCATGTAGGTTTTATGCGTAACATGATGGTGCGTTTAGCTACTACAGGAGAGCTAATGGTTAATGTGGTTGTTGGAGAAAATAATCCTGAAAAGATTGAACAACTCATGCAATTTATGGTTGCATCATTTCCTGAAATTACAACATTGCTATATACTGTTAATTTAAAATTCAACGACAGTATTTTCGATCAAAATCCTATTGTTTACAAAGGCAAAGGATATATTATTGAACAACTAGAAAACTATCAATTTAAAATTAGTCCAAAATCATTTTTTCAAACCAATACAAAACAAGCAGAAACACTGTATTCTATTACAAGAGATTTTGCTGAACTCAATGGCTCTCAAATTGTATATGATTTATATGGCGGCACAGGAAGTATTGGTATTTTTGTAAGTAATAAAGCCAAAAAAATAATTGGCGTTGAATTAATAAAAGAAGCTGTTGATGATGCAAGAGAAAATGCAACATTAAATAAGATTAGTAATGCAGAATTTTTTGTAGGAGATGTAATTGATATTTGTACAGATGATTTTTTTACAAAGCATGGAAGACCCGATGTAATTATTACAGATCCTCCACGTGCTGGTATGCATGAAAAATTAGTTAGAAAATTGCTAGACATTGAAGCACCTTTAATTGTGTATGTTAGTTGTAATCCAGCTACACAAGCAAGAGATATTGCATGGTTAGACGAAAAGTATGAAGTAACAAAAGTGCAACCTGTAGATATGTTTCCTCATACACATCATATAGAAAATGTAGTTCAATTGAAGTTAAAAACTAGTGGCTAGTGGTATATGAAACTAAGTTCATAACTACTAACAACTAGCCAAAAATCACTAATATAAAATGACAGAATTTAGACCCACAAGATTTGAAATTTTACCTACCGTAATTAAAAACCTTTTAATTATAAACGGACTTGTATTTCTTGCTCAGAATACAGTAGGTGTTCAGTTTTTCGACTTGAATAAATGGTTTGCCCTTCATACATGGCAAAGCTCTTGGTTTAAACCCTGGCAACTAATAACGCATATGTTTATGCATGGCGATTTTGGCCATTTATTATTTAATATGCTTGCCCTTTGGATGTTTGGAGCCATACTCGAAAACCTTTGGGGAATGAAGCGTTTTCTCATTTTCTATTTTGCTTGTGGCTTAGGTGCTGCATTAGCACATATGCTTTTTTTGTACAACGATTTACAACCCATTGCAAAAGCTTTATACGAATTTCCAATTGAAGCACAACAACAATTAATTGATAACCCACTCTTTAAATTAAATGAACCCACATTTGGTGCAAGTGGTGCGGTATTTGGTTGTTTAGCTGCTTTTGGTTATTTGTTTCCTAACACGCTCATTTATGTTTATTTTCTTGTACCAATAAAAGCAAAATATTTTGTGATATTGTATGCTGGAATTGAATTATGGATGGCTGTTCAAAATTCAGCAGGAGATGACGTTGCCCATATTGCACATTTAGGAGGTGCTGTTGTAGGGTTTTTATTGGTATATATTTGGAACAAAACCAACAAAGCAAAATTTTATTAAAACCAATGGGACAAAGAGATTATTTCGATAAGAAGCCAACATTAGGCCAAAACAATAATGCGTTAGTTTTTTTATTTACTATAAACACTATTATTTTTTTAATTCTTATTTTTTTAAAACTTGTTGTTGATTTAGAATACAGACAAGAAGCCCAAGTAGTTTTTAATGATAATTTTTTATTTTGGTTTTCACTTTCTCCTGAACTAAAAACGCTTTTAGTAAAACCTTGGAGCATTATTGTATATTCATTTGCCAATGGAACTATTATAGAATTTATTGCTAACATGCTTTGGCTTTGGGCTTTTGGTTATATTCTGCAAGATTTAGTTGGCAATAAAAAATTGGTGCCCGTTTATTTGTATGGAGGTTTTTTTGGAGGATTGTTTTTTATACTAGGTCATCTTATTTTTTCTTCATCACCAAATACTTTGTTTTTAGAAAGTAATACAGCCGTTTTAGCTGTTGCTATTGCTACAACTACCCTATCTCCTAATTATAAAATATTTCAACAAATAGGTAATGGTATTTCTTTATGGGTTTTAACTGCAGTTTTTTTGTTGATAGATGTTGCTTATTTATATAGTAATACTTGGCCAATTATAATATCGCATATCAGTGCTGCTTTGATAGGGTTTATCTATATTAAACAATTAAAATCTGGAAACGATTGGGGTGCTTGGATATATAAGTTGCTGTCAAATATTGAAAAAGTGTTTAACCCATCTCAAAAAAATAAATCATCTCAACAAAAACAAAAAATTAGTAACGATAATCAAGAAAAACTAGATGCCATTTTAGATAAGATTAACCAAAAAGGATATGATAGTTTAACTAAAGCAGATAAAGATTTTCTTGAAGAATACAGCAATTAATTTCTGTTGCCAAAAACAAAACTCTGACTACCCAATTGATTGAAACTAAATTCTAGCTTAAATACAAAGTCGTAGATTGTAACAATATCAATACCTATACCATAAGAATACATTAGTTTATTACTCAATAGATCGTTGCCAGCAAAAGGATTATGGCTGTAACCAAAATCGGCAAAGAGTTTTCCATAAAATTTAAATGGTATAGTACTGTAGGTTTTATTTTTAACAGGAAGTCTTAATGGGTAATCGAATAATTTAAACCCAAAAGAATTACTACTTAACACACCAACCATACCATCAACAACATAATTTTCTAAACCTCGAACTTGTAAATCTCCATAGCCAAATAAATTTTGGTTGACATAGTAATTAGCAAAAGGAAACTTTAATGTTCCACTTAACCGAGTTCTTACAAAAGAATTTTTTGAAATGGGTCTTATCCAATTTGCAGAACCAGAAATTTGAGTATACCCATTTTCTCTTCCTACCCCTCTTTGATAAATGCCCACACTTCCAATAAAACCTTTTGTAGGGTAAGCATTATAGTTGGTATTATAATATTGTAAAAGATATGCAAAGTCTATGTATTTAAAAGCTTTAGATCCATTTCCATAATAATTAGGGTTTTTTAGTGCAACAGAATCACTAACAGACTCCCAAGTATAGCCCATTTTGAAAATGTGTTTAAACCTTTGATCGGGTCTGTGTGTAAAAGCAAACTCAACTCTGGTAAAAGATTTGGCAAAATCGTTTTCTAGTCGTAAGAACTCTTGTTTATTAGAATCACTAGTTAAATAGTTAATCTCTTTTTGTCTAGATTGTGTAAAACCTATCGCAAAGCCATTAGTAAGTTTTTTGTTAGAAAAAGGATTTTCATATCGTAAAGTAACCTGACGATTGTATCCTGAAATCAGCCAAATATTGAGCTTATCGTTTCTACCTGAAAGGTTGTTATGAAAAAATTTAATTCCATAATTAACCCTGCTTAAGTCTGCATTTTGATTTACCCACCATTCGTTAAAATTTCGGTCTACCAATTTAAAATAAGGCAAAGGAAAAATATACCAACGTTCAGAAACAATTATTAAAACAACAATTTTATTGTCTTGTAAATTAGTGGCAGTTACACTTACATCAACAAAAAGTGTAGTGTTAAATACAAATGCTCGGCTTTGTTGAAGCTTTTCATCTAATTGACTAGAATAAAGTGTATCTCCCTTTTTAAATAATAATTCTCTTAAGATAATGCCGTCACGGGTTTTTTTATTACCAGAAATAATAATATCGCTTACAATAACTGCCGTATCCTTTGGTGTTAGCTCATTGGTTTGAGCAAACAAAAACGAAGAAAAAATTAAACAACAACCAAACAATAACCGCTTCATCAAGTATTTTATAATAAGAATGGTAAAAATAATTGATTGTGTTAAAGTGTAGCATAAATATTACCTAAAACGATATAACTGCTTTCGAAACAAGAATAGCGTCAAAATTCTACCTTTGCATAAAATAATTTATTAAATAATGCACAACTCAACAATTAACATTAATGTTTTATTAGATAAAGATAAAGTTCCTCAACAAATCAACTGGAATGCAGCCGATAGCACTGCAGACATGGATCAGAAAGCAAAAGCTATGATGTTGGCTTTTTGGGATGGTGCAGATAAATCTGCTTTAAGAATTGATTTATGGACCAAAGACATGATGGTTGATGAAATGGCAGATTTTTATTATCAAACCCTAATGGGAATGGCCGATTCTTACGATAGAGCTACTCACAATCAAGAGCTTGTTTCAGATTTGAAAAATTTTGCAAAAGAATTTTATAAAAAATTTAGAGATCAACAACAAAAAGAAAATAAACTTTAAAAAATTATATATGAGCTTAGAACAAACCGTAATGACAGAATTGGTGACTGCAATGAAAGCCAAAGATGATGCAGCTTTGAGAGGATTACGTGCTATAAAAGCAGAAATCATTAAAGCAAAAACCGAACCAGGGGCTAATGGCAACATCTCTGAAGAAGGTGAATTAAAATTGTTGCAGAAATTAGTAAAACAAAGAAGAGATAGCTTAGAAATCTTTAATCAACAAAATCGTGCAGATCTTGCTCAAAAAGAACAAGAAGAAATTGCTGTAATTGAAAAATTCTTACCTCAGCAACTTTCTGAACAAGAAATAAAAGGAGAACTTGAAAAAATTATTGCTGCTATTGGTGCAAGCTCCCCAGCAGATATGGGTAAAGTAATGGGTGTTGCAACAAAACAATTGGCTGGTAAAGCAGACGGCAAAATTATCTCTGGTTTAGTAAAAGAAATTTTAGCTAAATAGTATATGGCATTAGATATCATCTTTTTTATTTTGATGATGCTGGCAATTTACAAAGGCTATAGCAAAGGAATGGTATCTACCCTATTTTCTTTTTTAGCTATTGTTATTGGATTGGTTATTGCATTTAAATTTTCTGCAGTTGTAGCAACTTGGCTTCAGACGAGTACTAATATTTCAACCTATTGGCTACCCTTTCTATCATTTATCATCATTATGATTGCTATAATTATTATAGCAAAAATTACAACTGGTATTATAGAAAAGATTTTTCAGCTTGCTATGTTGGGGTGGTTAAATAAACTTTTAGGAATCTTAATTTATGTGTCTTTATACATGATTGTTTTAAGTGGTTTTTTGTTTTTTCTTGAAAAGATGACTATATTAAAGTCAACAACTTTAAACAATTCTAATGTATATTCAATTGTACAACCCATTGCACCCAAAATGATAGCTGTTTTTGGAAAAGTATTGCCATTTGTAAAAGAGTCATTACAGCAATTAGAAAGCTTTTTCAAAGTCAGCACAGTTGTATAAACATTGTTTTGTTAATTATTAAATAACAGAACATTATTGCAATTAATGAGCCGTTAAGATTTATCTTAGCAAATTATAAATAGTAATTGAAATTAGAAGTTTGAAATCATGAAAAATTACTTTTATTTGTAATTACCCGACTATAGAAGCATTATGGAATACCAGTTAAAACAATTAGATAAATTTACTTACTTAGAAGAAGGAGAAGGCGAAACTTTGTTATTGCTTCATGGCTTGTTTGGTGCACTAAGTAATTTTCGAGATTTAATTGAGCATTTTAGAAAAGATTACAAAGTAATAGTGCCCATGTTGCCTTTGTTTACTTTAGACATTTTTCATACTACTGTTGGAGGCTTAGAAAAATATGTTCATAAATTTATTGAAGCAAAAGAGCTTAACAATATTCACTTACTAGGTAATTCATTAGGTGGACATGTGGCTTTAGTGCATGTGTTAAAACATCCAGAAAAAATTAAAACCTTAATCTTAACTGGAAGTTCAGGATTATTTGAAAATGGCATGGGCGATAGCTATCCACGTAGAGGCGATAAAGAATATATTCGTAAAAAAACTGAAGTAACTTTTTACGATCCTAAAATGGCAACTGATGAATTGGTGAATGAAGTATTTGAAATTACCAATAACAGAATTAAAGTTATTAAAATATTAGCATTAGCTAAAAGTGCTATCAGAAATAATTTAGGTGATGAGTTAAATAAAATACAAACCCCTACTTTATTAATTTGGGGCAATAACGATATCATTACACCCCCATTTGTTGCAAAAGAGTTTAATACACTTATTCCAAATAGCGAACTACACTTTATTGATAAGTGTGGTCATGCTCCTATGATGGAAGTTCCAGATGAGTTTAACGAAATATTAAGTGGCTTCTTGAAAAAATTTAAAGCTGCTTAAGCAACTTTTTTCCATTTTTATCGTCTTTATAGATAAGAAGATTAGTTTATGACTACATCACAAATTATTCAAACCACTTATCCGGCACTGAGATTGTTAGATAAAGCCTCATTTGCATTACAGCTCATGGAGGATTATGATGTATTGCATTTGCCAGTTAAATCTGAAGATAAATTTGTGGGCCTGATTAGCAAACTTGATATTTTAGATGCAGAACCTACAGATACTTTAGCAACCTTACAAGATTTGTTTATTATTCAATATGCTACAACAAACGAGCACTTGGTAAATATTTTAAAGAAGCTTACTTCAAATAATTTATCCATCTTACCAATTATTGATCAAAATTTTACAATCATTAATTGTTTATCAAGTGTTGATATTCTTGAAGCAACTAGCAAGTTTTTAGGAAATGATGAATCTGGAGGTTTAATTGTTTTAGAAATAGAAAGAAGAAATTATTCTTTTGGTGAAATTAATAGATTGGTTGAAACCAATGACGCCTACATTACACAACTCAATACTTTTTTTGAACAAAGCACAGGCTTACTAATAGTAACCATAAAAATTAATAAAGTAGAGGTTAGCGATATTGTTGCAACCTTTCAACGTTACGAATATGGTATTAGATATTTCTTAGGAGAAGAACAATACAATAATGAATTAAAAGATAATTACGAAAATCTTTTAGCTTTCTTAAAAGTTTAATTAATCTAGCACCTCCTTCAACACATTCAAGGTTTTTAATTCAATAAAATTTGAAATATGTAAAGCAAAATATTGATTAAAACAATCAATCATTTGTCGTCTGATATTTTTATTTAATGCAATTACATTCAATTCATTCAAATTATTAGATGCCAATACTTGTGCAACTTTTGTTGATAATGGAGGTTCAATAAAATAAGGATGATGAGGAGCTTGATGAGTAAAAAATCCTTCCTGAACGTCTAAAATATTATTATCGCTACTATAGTTATTCTGAATTCCAAAACCTAAAGCTTCTCCAAGTTTCAAAGCAAAATACAAAGGAAAATTTGCTGTACCTGCAGCTGCTGTTTGATCAAGTTGAATTAAACTATCTTCAATAAAATAATACAATTCATTATTAGCCTCGGGTTGTTTAATACTATGTTGTACCAACTCAACTGCAAACATAGCAACTGCATTTTTTACCACATTAAAAAAAACATCTTGATACAAATATTTCCATTGATATTCTTTAACAAACTGTATTTGTTTTTGTTCGTTGTGATAAACTTGCATATCTAAAATAGCAGCAGGAGTAAAATAGTTTGCATTCGAAAGACCCTTTTTACTTGTTTTTCTTACTCCCTTAATTATATAACTCTGCAGACCAAATAGTTCAGTATAAATACTAGCTATAACACTAGTATCGCCATACTTTACACATCGTAAAACAATGCCATTGGTTTTATGAATTGTATTGCTCAATGCCTATTTAAGTTTTGTAGGATTCTTGGCAACAAAATCACCCCAATCTTTAAATCCTTTACCCTGTTTGGCTAAAACAGATGTAGATTGATAGTAATGACAAAGGGCAACAGCTAAGGCATCTGTGGCATCAAAATATTGAGGCTTTTCTTCAATATGTAACACTCGTTGTAACATTTTCCAAACTTGATCTTTATCTGCATTTCCATTACCTGTAATAGATTGTTTTACTTTTTTGGGTGAATATTCCGTAACTGTTAATCCACCTTGCATAGCAGCTGCAATAGCAACACCTTGAGCCCTTCCCAACTTTAACATACTTTGTACATTCTTACCAAAAAAAGGAGCTTCAATTGCAAAAGATGATGGTTGATATAATGTAATCAGCTCAGTAATTTTTATATGAATTTTTTCTAACCTATGGTAAATATCTTTATGATGAGATAATTTTAATACATCCATTAATAATACTTGCGATTGGTTGTTTGTGGCTTGTAATAAAGCAAAACCCATAAATTGAGTACCAGGATCTACACCTAAAATTATATTGGCTTTTTTCATCTCAGCAGCTAAAGTAACAATTAATGTGTATTGCCTTTATTTTTGATGTACAACTTAAACAAACCACAATTGAATAAAAAATTAAAACACTTCATCAATTATGTAATTGGCCCTATTTTGTTTGTATGGTTTTCTGTTTCAATTTATCACCAAATCATTAACCAGAAAGATTTTTTAAAAACCTGGACTAATATTCAAAATAATTTTTCTACACAAGAGTGGATGTATTGTGGTTTGGTGTTTTTATTAATGTTTGTGAATTGGGGTTTAGAAACAAGAAAATGGCAAATACTCATAAAAAGTATTCAAGAAGTAAAATTTTTAACTGCATTTAAAGCAGTGTTTAGTGGACAAGCATTTGCACTTAATACTATTAATAATCTTGGAGAATATGTTGGCAGAGTATTGTTCTTAAATGATGGCAATCGTTTACGAGCAATATCATTAACCATGGTTGGAAGTATGAGTCAGGTTATTGTAACTTTTGTAATGGGTGCTGTTTCTTTATTTTTAGCAAGAGTACTTTTTTCTGAACAAGGTATGGGAGATGGTGGATTAAATGCTTTTTGGTATAATGGTTTAATGTTTGTTTTAGTTACCTGTACCATTTTATTAATAATGATTTATTATAGTTTGTCGTGGGTAACTAAAGCTGTTGAAAAAATAAGTTTTGTTAAAAAATATGCTTTTCTTATTCAGAAAGTAGAAGAATTTACACATAAAGAACTATCTAAAGTTTTGTTATATTCTTTAGTAAGGTATGCAGTGTTTGTAATTCAATATTTAATTTTATTACACGTATTTCAGGTAGAAGCCAACTTGCTTTTATTAATACTAATGATTTGTATTGTTTTTTTAATACTTGCAATTGTGCCTACTATAGCATTAACAGAATTGGGTTTACGAGGGCAAGTAAGTATTTTAATGTTAGGAATGGTGAGTACTAATACTGCTGGTATTGTATTTACTGCAACAGCAATATGGTGTATTAACAGAGCCTTTCCGGCTTTGGCAGGAAGTTTGTTTATTATAGGTGTAAAATTATTTAAGCGATAATTTAAAAATAAATTGAATGAAAAAATTATTATCATTTCTCATTTGGACTACAGTGGCTGTGCTTCCTTTAAGAGCAGGAGATAATTTTTGTGGTATAAGAAACAACGCTTTTTTAGATGGAGAAAGAATAGACTATGATATTTTTTATTCTGTTATTGGTTTATATGTAAATGCAGGAAATGCAAGCTTTACAACCAAATTAGAAAACTTAAATAACAAACCCGTTTATCATGTTATAGGTAGTGGAAGCAGCAATACTAGTTACGATTGGATTTTTAAAGTAAGAGATCAATACGAAAGTTATTTTGATACAGCTACACTACAACCCTATAAGTTTATTCGTAATGTTAATGAAGGTGGATTTAAAATTTACGAAAATGTTAGCTTCAATCAAAAAACCAATACTGCCATTACCGACAAAGGTGTTTTTAAAGTGCCGAGTTGTATACAAGATGTATTAAGTTCAATTTATTATGCTCGAAACATTAATTATAACGCCTACAAGCCAGAAGATAAAATTCCTTTTAATATGTTTTTAGATAATGAAGTGCATCAGCTTTATATCAAATACATGGGCAAAGAGAAAATTAAAACCCGCTTTGGTAAATTTAGAGCTATAAAGTTTAAGCCCTTATTAGTTAAAGGAACCATATTTGAAGGAGGAGAAGGCATGACCGTTTGGGTAAGTGATGATGAGAACCATATTCCATTGAGAATTGAAAGCCCTATTGTTGTTGGAAGCATCAAGGTTGATATGATGGAATATGAAAATATTCGCTATCCTTTATCCTCTCTTATTAGTAGAAGATAATTTAATATGGTGCTTACAAAAATCATTTTATTTTCGTAAGCATGAGTAAAACTACAAGTTATCCAAAAGATAAAATCAATATACTTTTTTTAGAAAACATTAGCGATAAAGCCGTTGAATATTTTAAACAACAAGGCTATGCAAATGTTAGAAAACTAAATGGGGCCTTAAGTGAAGATGAATTAATAAAAGAGCTTAAAAATGTTCATCTATTAGGCATTCGTTCTAAAACTCAAATCACAAAAAAAGTTTTATTAGCAGCACCAAAGCTTCAGGCCATTGGTTGTTTTTGTATTGGTGTTAATCAAGTAGATCTTGAAACAGCCACTCAATTAGGCGTTGCAGTCTTTAATGCACCATATAGTAATACCAGAAGTGTAGCAGAATTAATTATTGGTTTATCTATTATGCTCATTAGAAGAATTCCAGATAAAAATAAAGCAGCACACGAGGGTATTTGGTTAAAAGAAGCTAATGGTAGTTTTGAATTAAGAGGCAAAACCTTAGGCATTATTGGATATGGCAATATTGGATATCAGGTTTCGGTACTTGCAGAAAACATGGGCATGAAAGTAATTTTTTATGATGTTTTAAAAAGACTACCCTTAGGCAATGCTGCTGCTGCCAATAGTTTAAAAGAAGTATTACAGCTATCAGACATTGTTACTCTTCATTTACCAGAAAATGAAAGCACAAAAAATTTAATCAATAAACAAACTTTAAAATATTTCAAAAAAGGTAGTTTATTAATTAACTATGCAAGAGGAACTGTGGTTAATTTAGATGATTTAGCAGAAGCATTACAATCAAATAAAATTGCAGGAGCAGCTGTTGATGTTTTTCCTGAAGAACCAGAAAAAAGCGGTGATGCTTTTTCAACTCCTATTCAAAATCTTTCAAATGTTATTTTAACTCCACATATTGGAGGAAGCACAGAAGAAGCACAGGTAAATATTGGAGAAGATGTAAGTAATAAACTGTTTAACTATTTAGAGAAGGGAATTTCATTTGGGTCACACTCTTTACCAGAATTAAATTTACCTCCTATTGATGGGGCACATAGAATATTGCATATTCATAAAAATGTTCCTGGAATACTCAGTAAAATCAATAGTTCTTTATCAAAAAACCAAATTAATATTTTAGGTCAGTATTTAAAAACCAATGACCAAATTGGCTATGTAGTAGTTGATGTAGATAAAAAGATTTCAACACAAGCTTTAGCTGTACTTAAGCATATTAGAAATACTATTAAAGTAAGAATATTGTATTAAAATAAAATTAGGTATTAACGATCTCTTCAATAGTAGCACCAATGCCTCTATCTGTAATAGCAGTGCACATATTTTTGAGGGTTTCAAAATCACCATTTTTTACAGCATATTTTCCTTGAAAATGTATGAACATAGCACATTGTTCTGCTTGTTCAAATGTATGCTGACAAACTTCCACCAATGTTTCAATTACCCAATCAAACGTATTGACTTCATCATTCCAAACAATTAATGAAAAAGAAAAGCCTTGTGTAGTTAAAGCTTCAGTAATGTTTAATTCTTTAATATTAAAATCACTTTGAACCATCATAATAACAAATGTAGAAATTAGTTTTTAAATAACGATGTGTAATATGATAGATTGTACACATGCTAACAATTTTATTATTGTGTTTCAATAAAAATATTTTATTGTGTAGCTATTTTTTATCAGTGAAAACTTAGTGAAAAGTAATTACTTTAGGGCTCTCGTTTATTATAATGATTTTATTAAGGCATATTCCATTTTTAAAACAAGTACTACTTTTTAGCGTAACTGCTTTTGGTGGTCCACAGGGTCATTATGGAATGATGCTGAAAACTTTTGTTAATAAAAGAAGAGATGTTTCTGAAACAGAGTTACTAGAGTTTAATGCTTTTTGTAACATGTTACCTGGTGCATCTTCTACTCAAACCATTACTTTAATAGGATACAAAAGAGGAGGATTATCATTAGCATTTTTAACCTTATTTATTTGGATATTACCAGCTAGTATGTTAATGGGAGGATTATCTTTTTTAATGGATTATCTTCAAAATAAATCCCTGCCACTTCATATATTTCTTTTTGTGCAACCCATGGCAGTTGGTTTTATTATGTTTTCGGCTTGGAGGCTTTTAGGTATTAGTATTAAAAATACAATTACAAAAGTAATATTGGTGGTTGTTGCAGTAGCTACATTTATTGCTTTTAAAACACCATGGGTTTTTCCTGCTGTAATTATTCTTGCAGGTATTGCCACAAATTTTAGCAAGGTTCGTATTCCTGCAATGACGATTCCAAGTAAAAAAATAAAATGGGGTAATTTATTTATATTTTTTCTCATTTTCATTGTTGCAGGATATACTAGTGAAATGGCAACAAGACATAATTGGAAAAATCAAAAACTATATAACCTCTTCGAAAATAATTATCGTTTTAGTAGTCTGGTTTTTGGTGGAGGAGATGTTTTAATGCCAATGATGTACGAACAATATGTTGTTAGGCCATTAAGTAAAAAAGTAGTTGAAAAAAAACGCGATGTATTAAAGATGAACAAAAGCGATTTTTTAACAGGCTATGGAATAGTTAGAGCCATTCCGGGTCCTGTGTTTTCTATTGGTTCATATACAGGTGGAATGTTGTTGAGAAAAGAAGGAAATAGTTTTATTCAATTAATGGGATGTGTTTTAGGCACCATTGCCATTTTTCTACCTAGTGCATTATTGGTCTTATTCTTTTTTCCTGTATGGAATAATTTAAAACGCTATGCCGTTATTTATAGATCTTTAGAAGGTATTAATGCTGCTGTTGTTGGCATTATGTTTGGCTCAATATTTTATTTATTGAAAGATTTTTTTTATGAATCTATTCTAGAAAATAGATTTCATGGCTGGCTTTCTCTTATCATTAGTTTTATTACTTTCATTTTATTGCATAAAACTAAAATTCCAGCTCCTATTATTGTGGTAAGCTGTTTAATTATAGGCTTGTTTTACTAATTCAGCGGCTCGTTTAAAAAATTACCATCTTTTTAAGAACAGTTTAGTGCTACTTGTTTTACTTTGCCACATTAAAATAATTTAAGTATGAAGAAAATTTGTCTAACTGCACTGACTATTTTAAGTATAACACTTGTTTTTTCTCAGCCCAAAAAATCTTCTAAAACAAAAAATATTTTTAAAGATTTGAGAGATAGTACCAGTTATGCTTTAGGAGTAAACATTGGACAAAATTTAAAAGCTCAAAACTTAGATGGCATTGATCCATTAGTTTTATATAAAGGGTTAAGCGATGTGCTATTAAAGAAAACATTACAACTCAATGAAGCAGATGCTAGTCGCTGTGTTAATACCTATGTACAAAAAATAAATAGTTTTAAAGCGTCAGCAGTAAAACAAGCTGGACAAAAATTTTTGGCTGAAAATGCAAAAAAACCAGGAGTAATTAGTATGCCTGGTGGTTGGCAATATCAAATATTAAAGCAAGGTGAAAGTGCAGAACACCCAAGCCCTAATGATAGAGTTAAATGTCATTATCACGGTATGTTAATAGATGGAACAGTGTTTGATAGTTCTGTTGAAAGAGGAGAGCCAATGACTTTTGGCTTAAACCAAGTAATTCGTGGGTGGACTGTTTCTGTGCCTATGATGACTGTTGGTAGCAAGTGGAGAATATTTTTACCAAGCGATTTAGCTTATGGCGATAATGCTGCTGGTGAAAAAATTCCAGGCGGATCTGCATTAATCTTTGAAATAGAATTATTAGCAATAGAAAAATAAAATTTAAAATCTGTTTATTATTTAAGGCGACTTTAAACCTTAAACTTTAAACCTTAAACATTATTCAATGAAGTGTACAGATATTGTAATGCAGAATGAAAAAGAAACCAGAGCTGGTTTTGGCGATGGTGTTTTTGAAGCAGCAAAAAAGAACCCAAACATTTTTGTTTTAACTGCAGACCTTGCAGGCTCAATGAAAATTGGCGATTTTATTAAAAATTATCCTGAAAGATTTATTCAATGTGGTATTGCAGAAGCCAATATGATTGGCATTGCAGCAGGTTTAACCATTGGTGGTAAAATTCCATACACTACAACCTTTGCTAATTTTAGTACAGGTAGAGTGTATGATCAAATTCGTCAAAGCGTTGCTTATAGCGATAAAAATGTAAAAATTTGTGCATCGCATGCTGGGTTAACCTTAGGAGAAGATGGAGCTACTCATCAAATTTTGGAAGACATTGGAATGATGAAAATGTTGCCAGGCATGACAGTCATTGTTCCTGCAGATTATAATCAAACCAAAATAGCAACACAAGCTATTGCAGATTATCATGGCCCCGTTTATTTACGTTTTGGTCGACCAAAATGGCCAAATTTCACTAAAGAAGATGGCAGCGATTTTGTAATTGGTAAAGCTCAACAATTAAGTGAAGGAACAGATGTGAGCATTTTTGCATGTGGACATATGGTTTGGAAAGCAGTTGAAGCAGGAAAAATTTTAGAAGAAAAAGGCATAAGTGTAGAAGTAATTAACATACACACCATAAAACCTTTGGATGTAGAAGCAGTTTTAAAAAGCATTACAAAAACAAAATGTGCTGTAACTGTTGAAGAGCATAATATTATTGGAGGATTAGGAGATAGTATTGCTCAAGTTGCTGCAAAACATTTGCCTATACCTATTGAATATATTGGTACCAAAGACACTTTTGGCGAAAGTGGAAAACCAAATGAGCTATTGGTAAAATATGGTTTAGATACTCCTTTTATTGTTGAAGCAGCAGAGAAAGTGATATCAAGGAAAAGCTAAAATATAAAAACGAACTTTTAAAGTGTAAGATTTTTCTTACACTTTTTTTATTTTTTTCATAAACTCATCTTCCCTTTACATTTGCAATAATTGGTTTTTTTACATCAAGTAAAAAATTAAAAGGGAATTTCGTTAAAATCGAAAACTATCCCCGTAGCTGTAAAGCAGCCTTGCAAAAGGCAACTTCAATTAAACCACTGTTAACACGGGAAGGTGAAGTGAATGCTGAGTCAGAAGACCTGCCAATTACAATCATTCATGGCTTTCGGGTGAAAAGCAAGTAATGTAAAAGGCTCTAGGGTCGTTTATATTTCTACTTTCGGTTTTCTCGAAAGCTCATTGTTTAACCTTAAAAAACAAACAACAATGAGCAAAAAAATTCTAACGCTTATTGCAATTAGTGCATCAACATTTGCACTTGCACAACAAGACACAACATCTGCAAAACTTTTAGACGATGTTGTAGTTACCGCAACAAAATTTCCCATTAAAACATCTTCAACCGGAAAAGTAATTACTGTAATTACTCAACAACAGCTAGAGCAAAATGGAGGAAAAGACTTAGCCCAAATACTTACAGAACAAGCAGGCGTATTTATTAGTGGCTCAAACAGTAATTTAGGAAAAGATAAAAGTGTGTATTTAAGGGGTGCAAGAGCCGAACACACTTTAATTACAGTTGATGGTGTTCCTTTATACGACCCAAGCGGTATTGGAAATAATTTTGATATCAGAAACATCTCCATCAATTTAATTGAAAGAGTAGAAATTTTAAAAGGAAGTCAATCTACTTTATATGGAAGTGATGCTATTGCTGGTGTAATTAATATCATCACCAAAAAATCTGGCAATCCTTCAAAACCCTTATCAGCAAATGCTTTGGCAAGTTATGGATCCAACAACACTTTAAATGCAAATGCTGGAATAAATATTCATCAGAAAAATATTAACTATTATGCAGGTTATAGTGTTCAAAAAACTGATGGTATAAACGAAACCATTTCTAGCAATCCTAATGCAGATAAAGATGGTTACGAACAAACTTCTTTACAAACAGGAATGACTATAAAAGCTTCAAAAAACATCAGCGTTAATCCTTATTTCAGATACACTAAAAACAAAGGCGATATTGATCAGGGTGCTTTTGTAGATGAGTTAGATTATACCTACGATCAAAAAAGTATACAAGCCGGTGTAAAAAATGAATTACAATTCGGCAAAACCAAACTCAATATTTTATATAATTATAATAGTATTGATAGAACTTATTTAGACGACTCTACTAAAAGTCAGAATGGTTATGATAAATATTCTAAAGGTACATACAAAGGCATTGAGCATTTTATAGACGTGTTTGCCAATTTTACTTTAGATAAAAAAACCTCTTTAACTACAGGAGTTGATTATAGAATGAGTAATAGCACTCAAGATTTTTTCTCAATTGGTTTTTTCGGACCATATAAATCAAGCTATAGTAACGATAGTCTAAAGCAAAATCAATTAGCTATTTATACAGCACTCAACTTCAATAATAACAAAGGCTTTAACTTGGAGCTAGGAGCACGTTTTAATCGTCATTCAGTTTATGGAAATAATTGGGTATTTAATTTTAATCCATCTTATCAAGTGAATGATGAGGTAAAAGTATTCGCCAATGTTTCATCTGGTTATAAAACTCCATCATTATACCAATTGTTTAGTGAGTATGGTAATAAAAATTTAAGACCAGAAGTTTCTTTAAATACAGAAGTTGGGTTGCAACATTTGTTTGATCATCAAAACATCAAAACACAATTAGTATTGTTTGCAAGAAATGTAAACGATGTTCATTTCTTTTATTATAACCCAAGCACTTTTCAAGCACAATACATTAATCAAGACAAACAAAAAGATTATGGTGTAGAGTTTGAAGCCAGCTTTAATCTTTCAAAAAACACAACTTTAAGAACATACTATACTGCTGTTGATGGAAACATTAACACTAAAAATGCAAATGGAAAAGATACTAGTTATAATAATTTATTACGCAGACCAAAAAATAGTTTAGGTATTAATTTGGCTACCAAACTTTCTAAAAACTTAAGCTTGACCACCAACCTTAACTGGTTTGGACCAAGAAGTGATGCTTACTTTAACAGCTCTACTTTTAAAACGGAATATGTTACTTTAACCAGTTATGCTTTGTTAGATGTTTATCTAGAATATGCATTTACAAAACACAATGTAAAAGCATTTGTTAATGCCAGAAATATAGGCAATACTTCTTTCACAGAAATTAGTGGCTATAATACTTTGGGAAGAAATATTTACGGTGGATTTAGAATTAACTTTTAAATATCTACTCTAAAAATGAAATACCCTGAAAATATTTTCAGGGTATTTTTGTGTAAAGAAGATTTAATGGAAAAAGTTTGCCCAAATTGTAAAAAAACATTTGAATGCAAGGCTCAAGATATTGAAAATTGTGGCTGTCATGCCATTCAGATTGATGCTACAACACTTGAACTCATTCAAAATCAATTTAATGATTGTTTGTGTGTTGAATGTTTACAAAATTTAACTAATTAAAAATTAATTTTCGTAAGGAAAATTTCTGGAAACTTTTCTCATCATTCTTTCCATTACTTCAGTTGCGTTACCTATAAAGTTCTCATTCATTGATTTATAAAAACGCCACAATAAATCGCCACTTTGACCATCATTTACTTGCATGGTTAAAGCACCACTAGCTGTTTTAGATCCTATTCCACCAAACAAAACTGTTTTTACAATAGCACCAGCCTCAGAAGCAGTTTTTTCATAACTATAAGAACATTTAATTATTGCATCTACTTTTAAAATTTTAGCAAGTGAGTCAGAGAGAATTGCATCTACATTATTATAAACTCCTGCTTGTTTCAATAATGCATTTGTTCTTTCAACATCTTGAAAAGTTACAGAATAATTTTTTGCTTTTCTTAATAAGTAAGTATACATTCCAGTTTGAAGATTCGTTGCCATACTTTCTTCTTCTGATTTATTAGAAGATTCATCATAATTTTTTGGAGGACGCTTGTAAGTAATAGTAGTTTTAATTGGTAAAATAGCTACTGTTTTATGTTTAGCAATAGCCTCTTTCATATTAGGAGATTCAAAAACTTGTTTTGCAGTTTCTTGAGCATTTGCTTTTAGTAGCAATAAGGAAAACAATAGTCCAGATAGTTTTAATTTTTTCATATTTTATTTTGTTTTGAACAAAATAAAATATTAAATCAATTGAAAAATCAAAAACTAATTTTTTTAAAACAACAAATGAGGCTTAGCTTCTGCTTGTCCAGCATTAGTTACAATAATATAATCTGGTCGAAACTCTTTTAAATTATTAGCACCGCCATAGGAAAGAGCAGATCGAACACCATCTAATAATCCAGCTACCACAAACTTTACTCCACCCTTAAATGGAATAACAGTTGATTCTCCTTCAACATTTCTTTGCTCTTGACCATGAACACTTTTAGTTTCTAAAGAGGCAGCACCTCTATAACGTTTATATAAGCCATTAGGTTTTTCAATTACTTGTCCTGGTGCTTCTTTTGTGCCAGCTATTAAAGAACCTAGCATTACACAATGAGAGCCTAAAGCCAAAGCTTTAGAAATATCGCCACTAGTTCTTATGCCTCCATCTGCCATTACAGGAATATTGGCTACTTCTAAAATTTGTTCTAAACAAGTAACATTGGGTACTCCAAAACCAGTTTTAACTCTTGTTGTACATAAAGAGCCTCCACCAACACCAACTCTTAATCCATCAGCTCCCCAATATTCTAAATCTTGTGCTGCTTTTGCACTAGCAATATTGCCTGCAATAATATCTATATGATTGGGTAGCATTGACTTTAACTTATAAATAGCATCTTTAACATTCTCATGATGACCATGAGCAACATCTATTAAAATAATATTGGCACCTGCATTTACTAAAGCACCAGCCCTATCAGCAAAGTCGCCATTAGCACCAACAGCAGCCATCACTGGTATTTGTTTGGTTTCAATGCCAGAGTTATACCAAATTTTACTTACATCGTCATTATACAAAGCAGTAACAACATGTGTAACTTCTTTAGCTTGATGTTCAATGCTCATAAAGCGATGAATACAACCCACACCACCCATTTCGGCTAAAGCTATAGCCATTTCACTTTCACAAACAGTATCCATACAGCTGGCTACTAAAGGAATACAAAGTTGATAATTACGAGAAACCTTGGTTTTTAAACTAATATTTTTTCTTGAAGCAACTGATGAAAAAGCAGGCACCAGTTGAATATCATCATAAGTAAGATAATGAACTTGCATTGTAACAGAAATTATAATTTAAGGAGACGAATACTTTAAAATCTTATACAAATATGCAGCTTTAATTTAAGCTCCAAAAGCACTAATATTAGTTGTGAATATCTTCACTGCAATTGCTAATAGAATAACACCAAAAAATTTTCGAACTGCTATTAAACCGGCTCGGCCTAAAATTCTTTGAATAAAATTCAGAGAAACTAAAACCACATATACAATAACTAGGTTAATGAGAATTGCAATTAAAATTAAATACTGATTTTTGTCGCCCTTTGGAAAAGTAGCTTTTAAACTCATAATAGTTGTTAATGTACCCGAACCTGCAATTAAAGGAAATGCAATGGGTACTAAAGTGCCAGCTTTGGGGTCGGCATCGGGTTTAAAAAATTCAATGCCTAACACCATTTCTAAACCTAAGATAAAAATGACTACAGAACCGGCTACTGCAAAAGAACTCACATCTACACCTAATACAGCTAAAAATGGTTCTCCAATAAAGAAGAAAATGATCATCAATGCTCCTGAAATCAATGTAGCTTTACTAGAGCTCAAGCCACCCAATTTTTCCTTATAGGCAATCAACATGGGTACCGAACCAACAATATCTATAACAGCAAAAAGCGTAAATGTTAAGGTAAGTAAAACATCAAAGTTAAAATTCATGGAGTTGAGTTTAATGCAATTTAAGTAATAGCGTTAATAAATCGTACTGCAATGGTTAACTTTGCAAAAAATAATAAGCGTTGATAGATCAAAATAAGAAAATTAAAACAGATGAACGTGCTGTTTTGGTTGGTGTGATTCAGAAAGATCAAACTATTGAACAAGTAAATGAATATTTAGAAGAATTAGCATTTCTTGCAGAAACTGCAGGTGCTAATACTATTAATAAATTCACTCAAAAACTTGAAAGACCCGATAGCAAAACCTTTGTAGGTAAAGGAAAGTTAGAAGAGATTGCAAATTATGTAAAGAATAAAAATATTGATTTAGTAATTTTTGATGATGAACTTACAGGCTCTCAATTATTAAACATTAGTAATGAACTTAAAGTAGTAACTATAGATAGAAGCGATTTAATTCTTGATATTTTTGCTCGACGAGCCAGAACTGCTCAAGCTAAAGTACAAGTAGAGTTGGCACAATACCAATATTTATTACCACGATTACGAGGTATGTGGAAACACTTAGAAAGACAAGGTGGTGGTATTGGTACTCGTGGACCAGGTGAAACTGAAATTGAAACGGATAGACGTATTGTTAAAGATAAAATTTCTTTACTCAGAAAAAGATTGGTTGAAATAGATAAACAAAATTTCACTCAACGTAAAGAAAGAGGTGAATTTATTCGTGTGGCTTTAGTAGGTTATACCAATGTGGGTAAAAGCACACTCATGAACACTCTGAGCAAGAGTGATGTTTTTGCAGAGAATAAATTATTTGCAACACTCGATACCACAACCAGAAAAATTGTTTTTGAAAACACGCCTTTTTTATTGAGCGATACCGTTGGGTTTATTCGTAAACTTCCTCACCATTTAATAGAAAGTTTTAAAAGCACTTTAGATGAAGTAAGAGAAGCTGATATTTTATTGCATGTAGTTGATGTTTCTCATCCTCAGCACGAAGATCAAATAGGTACAGTTAATAAAACTTTACAAGAATTAAAAGCCTTTGATAAGCCCATTCTCACCATATTCAATAAAATTGATTTATACGAAGAAAGAAATTTTGATGATTGGTTAAGTGATGATATTAAAGAAGATATTCATAGAGAACTGCAACAAAAATGGAATAATATTACTGAAGGCAATTGCATTTTTACTTCTGCTACACAAAAAACTAATTTAGACGAACTCAGGGCTTTTATACTAAAAAAAGTTAGAGAAATTTATCAGGTTCGTTATCCTTATAGAACTATTCAATATTAAATGCTACAAAAAACAATTCATTGGTTTAAAGCAGTTGATGATGTAAATAATATTCATTGGCAAGAAAACAGTATGTGTGTGATTGAAGTGAACGACACAAAAATTACTTTGGCACTAAACAAACAGAGTATTCATGCTTTTGCTTATAAATGCCCACATGCAGGAGGTATTATGAGTGAAGGATTTATAGACGCCATGGGAAATGCAGTTTGTCCGGTTCATCAATATCGATTCAATTTAAAGACAGGAAGAAACAGTACAGGAGAAGATTTTTTAAAGACTTATTTGGTAGAAATTAGAGATTCAGCCCTTTATGTAGGATTTGAAGAAAAGAACTGGAAATTTTAAATTGAAAATAATTAAAAAAAATTTTGCTTACTAATAGCAGCCCCCTATTTTTGCAACCCCAAAAGGGAGATTCCCGAATAGCTCAGTTGGTTAGAGCATCTGACTGTTAATCAGAGGGTCTCTGGTTCAAGTCCAGATTCGGGAGCAGAAAAGAAAAAAGCGTTTCAATTTTGAAACGCTTTTTTCTTAATATCTTGCCACCCCTAAAATAGGTTGACACAAAAGTTGACTTATATGATAATCATTACAATAACTTAATTTGCATCATATTGCCATTCTTCTTTGGGCCAGTGACAATATAATTCAATACCATATTTATTGAGGTTGGTTATTTTTTTTTCGTTTAGTTGTAATTGCAAATAATATAAAACCACTTGAAATAGTGAAAAGTCCAAAAATTGAAAATAGTCTCAATAGTATATTTCCAAAATTATCTCTGCTTTTATAATCCATGGTATGCATCATCCACAAGAAATCAAAAATTCGCCACTTATTATTTCTAAATTTTTGAACAGTACCTAATTCACTTGCAACGTAAACAGTTGTTTTGGACGGATTATCAAATGTAATAGCATAGGCAGGTAAAGGGTTTTCTCTATATTCATGATGTTGAGTAGTGCTAGTTAAATATTCTACTGATTTTACCTTCGGTTCACCATTGAATCTTATTTTAGCTATTGCAACAGCTTCTTCCTTTGTTAAAGATCCACGCAATTTTCCTGTTTTAGCATTAGCAAGGTGATTCATTGCATGCATGTTGTGATTTACTCCATTTCGAATAGCAGTAACACAACGAACCTGATAAAATGGTTCACTAAGAATGTCGATTAATTGAATAGATACAATTGAATCAATACGATGTATTTTTTTTATTGAATCAAGAATGTTAGAAGGACTCACTAAAGAAATATTCGATGATAATAGTGGAACATTTTTCTTTTCGAAATCTCCATGTATTTCATCAATATTACTCCAACTAAAATAAAGCCCACCCAATGTCCAGAATAAAAATTGGATGCCCAAAATAACACCAAGCCAACGATGTGTTTTCCTAATATAGTAATGTTTACTTTTTGCCATTAATTATTTTAATTGAAAACTAAATTCTACTTTAATTTTTTCCCAATTTATTCCAATAATCCCATTATTGTTTTCGGTATCAATAAAGTATTGTAACCTTTCAGTATGTTGATGATTCTGAGGTTTTACTTTTATTCTTACTATATCATCTTTTTCATCATATTCAGTTGCAAGGTGCTGATTCCAGTTTTTGTTAATAATCAAAACCCATTCATTTTCGTCAGGGATGGTAAAGAAAGCATATTTGCCAGCAGGAATTTCTTTACCATCAACTACAAATGCTTTTGGCATTTCAAGAGTTGTTGCATCATGAGCACCTGTTACCCAAACTTCATTATAAGGAACAAGGCCGCCCCAAATTATTCTTTTACGAACACCTGGTGAATGATATTTTATTTTAATACTATCGCTACCAACCAATGCAAATGCCATTGACTTGATACTCTTCTTTGTGGTATCTTTAACAAGATTTGGGTTATAACAAACTTCCTCTTTAGTCTGAGCTGAAATTTTTTGAAAAAATAAGATAAATGCAATAAATAATAATGTGGTAACATAAGACTTCTTCATAGATTTTTAATGTTTTGTTGCTTTAAAAATTTGTACTTCTCGTCGTAGTTGGCGTTCTTCACTAACTACGTTTGTAAAGTTATTATACTTCACGTAAAAAAATTGTTGGTGAAAAACACCACCAATGGAAAGAGTTAGAGCTTTAATGTTGAAACGCTTTTTTATAAATAATATCAATCTAATTCTAACAATAGATTATTTAAATCTAATGTTTTCGTAAACATTACAACACTCCCATCAGTTTGATATTGCCATTGTTCTTTGGGCCTATCCCAATACAATTCAACTCCATTATCATCTGGGTCATTTAAATAAATGGCTTCTGAAACTCCATGATCACTTGCACCTGTTAAAGGATAATCAGCATCAATTAATCTTTTTAAAATTATAGCTAAATCTTTTCTGGTAGGATATAAAATTGCTGTATGAAACAATCCTGTGCAATTGCTTGGTGGTGGATTTCCATTTTTACTTTGCCAAGTATTTAATCCAATATGATGATGATAACCACCTGCAGAAATAAAAGCAGCATCTTTTCCATACATGGTGGTTAATTCAAAGCCCAATAAATCGATATAAAAGGCTAATGACTTTTCAATATTAGAAACTTTTAGATGAACATGACCTATTCTGGTTTGAGAAGGAATAATGTATTTTTCCATAGCACTAATTTATACTGCTAAATTAATAATTCAATTTTTTGAAGTAAATGTTAATTTAGCTGGAACTTAATATTATAGTATTACTACTCAACGCTAAATGAAATATTTAAAGTTTATATTCTTAATTATTTTCTCAAATTGTATACAAGAAATACCAGCACAAGAGGAAAGAGAACCATTTATAGGAAAATGGAAAATGGTTGATAGAGATATAAGTTTAGTGGAATTAATAAGAGGGGAAAAAACAATAGTTGAAATTTCTAAACAAGAAGAAGGGTATAAATTGTTAAGTTATACTACTTTAAAAAATAATAATACAATAAGGTCTACTACAGGCAAAATGTATTTAGATAAAATTACTGATTTTGAATATAAAGGAAAACTAATACTAATCGATAAAAACGAAGAATATAAAGTATTTCTTAAAGTAAAGAAACAAGGCAATAAAATTAAATTTTATATTAAGTATTTATTTTTAAGAGTCAAAACAGTTCTTAAAAAAGTTGAATAAAAACTACATCAACCCCTCTATACACTCTAATAAATTATTATAAGTTGGCTGAATCTTTTTACTTAAAGAGGGCTTATTAATAGTTGCTTTTATTGAATCCTGAATAGATAATGTTTGTTGAATTATAGGTTCAATTACATTATAAAACTTAATTGGATGTGCTGTTTCTAAAAAAATACCTTTTTGTTGAGGGTGTTCTTTTAAATAATTTTCTAATGCTAAATAACCAACAGCACCATGTGGGTCTAATAAATAATTATGTTCTTGATAAACACTTTTAATGGTTGCTTTTGTCGCCACATCACTAATACTGCAACTACTCATGTTCGATTTAATTGCATCAACATTTTGCTGAAAGATTTCTTGTATCCTTACAAAATTACTTGGGTCACTCACATCCATTGCATTTGAAATGGTTGCTACAGTTGACTTTGGTGTGTATTGGTGAGTTTGTAAAAATTCTGGTACTGTATCATTAGCATTACAAGCTGCAATAAAATGTTGAATCGGCAATCCAGATTGCTGTGCTAAAATTCCTGCACAAATATTTCCAAAATTTCCACTAGGCACGGCAATTATTGGAGGATTATTTTTTTCAGCCAATTGCTTGTATGCAAAAAAATAATAAAACTGCTGGGGCAACCAACGAGCTACATTAATGGAATTTGCTGAAGTAAGAAAAACTTTTTTGTTGAGCTCTTTATCAAAAAAAGCTTGTTTCACTAATGCCTGACAATCATCAAAACTTCCTTCAACTTCTAAAGCATGAATATTATTGCCAAGTGTAGTGAGTTGCTTTTCTTGTACACTACTTACTTTTCCTGATGGAAATAAAATCAACACTTTTACTCCAGGCACATTATAAAATCCATTGGCAACTGCAGCACCTGTATCTCCTGAAGTAGCTACTAATATTAATAATTCTTGTTCTTTTTCTTTTGAAAAATATCCCAAACATCTACTCATAAATCTGGCACCCACATCTTTAAAAGCAAGTGTTGGTCCATGAAACAATTCAAGAGAAGATATGCTTGAAGTGATGGGTTGTAAAGGAATTGGAAAGTTTACAGTTTCACTTACAATTTCAAATAACAAATTATCTGGAATGCAATTTCCAATGTAGGGTTGTATAACATCGAATGCAATTTGTTCATTGGATTTGTTCTCGATATCTACAAACCATTGTTTGTTTAATTGTGGAATTCTCTCAGGAAAATATAATCCTTTATCAGGAGCCTGTCCATTAATAGTGGCTGTTTTAAAATCTACAACAATCGATTTATTATTTAAACTATAATACTTCATTAATAAAAATTAAACTTCACTTACGCCTTGTTTACTAATTTTTGAAACATAGGTTTTAGCTTCTATATTGAACTCCCGATAAATTTCTATCATTTCTTTTTCTACTTTCTCTGCAATTTTTTTTGTGGTACTAAACATAAATATAGAAGGTCCAGAACCTGAAATTCCTCCACCAAGAGCACCAACAGTTAGGCTTCTTTTTTTCACTCTATCAAATCCGGGAATCAATTTTTTTCTTACAGGTTCAATGATGTCATCTCTTAAACTATTGGCAATAATTTCTGGATTATTTTGTGAAATACCTGCAACCAATGCAGCTACATTACCCCAATGTTTTACTGCATTTTTCAAACTAATTTCTTTGGGTAAAATGGCTCTTGCTTCGGAAGTTTTAATTTCTATTTGAGGATGAACCACTGTTACAAATAATTTAGGCGTTTTTAAAGGAATAATATCTAAAGGATGATTAGAACGAATTAAACAAACTCCTCCATAAATACAAGGTGCAATATTATCAGCATGTTTAGAGCCACTAGCTAACTCTTCGCCAAACATAGCAAATTGCACTAATTCGTTTTTTGTAAAATAGTTTTTTAATAGTTTATTCGCTGCAACAACCGCTCCTGCAGCACTGGCAGCACTTGAACCTAAACCACTTCCAGGTTTAATAATCTTATTAATCACCACTTTAAATCCAATAGGTTTTTCATAAGCTTTCATTAAAGCTAAGAGAGCTACACCTGCAACATTTTTTTCTGCTGTTGTTGGCAAACCATATTTATCTTTATGTTGAATGATGAGTTGTGGTTTGTTTAATAAAGTCAATTCCATTTCATCTTGTGGATGTTCTAATGCCATTCCTAAAACATCAAAACCACAAACCAAATTAGCAACAGTAGCTGGAGCTTTTATTTTTATAGTTTTCATATTTTAATTATTGATTAGCCACTCTCATAATATCTGCAAACACACCACTGGCAGTAACTTCAGCCCCTGCACCGGCACCTTTTACTACCAAAGGTTGTTCAGGATAACGAATGGTATAAAACAATACTATATTGTCTTTTCCGTATAAATGATATAAGTCGTGCTGAGGATCTATTTGTTGTAAACCTACTGATGCTTTTCCAGTTTTGCCATTCTGAGATTCATAAGAAGCTACAAATTTTAATTTCTTGCCATTAACATGTGCGGCTTCAAATATTTTTTTGAAGTGTGCTTCTTCTTTTTCCATGGCTTTATAAAAATCAGCAACAGAACCTTGCATGCACGATGCTGGTAAAAAAGATTCATTTTCTATATCATCCATTTCAATGTGTTCACCAGACTCTCTTGCTAAAATCATAATCTTACGCATCACATCGGTTCCACTCAAATCTAATCTTGGGTCAGGTTCTGTGTAACCTTCATCCTGTGCTTGTTTCACAACTTCAGCAAATAATTTCTTTCCATCGTAATGATTAAACACAAAATTTAAAGTACCACTTAACACTGCTTGTATGCGTTGAACACGATCGCCACTTCTAATTAAATCATTCAATGTTGCAATTACTGGTAAACCAGCACCAACATTGGTTTCAAACAAAAACTGACAATTATATTCTCTAGCAGTATCTTTTAATTTTTTATAATAATCGTATTGATAAGATGCTGCAACTTTATTACAAGCTACCACTGAAATGCTTTTTTGTAAGAAGAGTTCATAATGCAATGCAATATTTTCATTGGCTGTAACATCTACAAACACTGAGTTTCTAGCATTTTTATTTTGTATGATGGTTGCAAAGTTTTTGATATCCATTGCATCTCCTTCTTGTAAATGATTTTGATAATTATTTAAATCAATGCCTTCATCATCAAAATACATTTTCTTACTATTAGCAATGCCTAATACTCGAAGTTGCAATTGCATTTTTGTTTGAAGATATTCTTGTTGTTGTTGTAATTGTGCAATTAGTTTAGCCCCTACATTTCCCAAGCCAACAATAAAAATATTAATCTGTTTGTACGAGGTTTCAAAAAAGGCTTCATGTAAAACGTTAAGTGCTTTTTTAACATCTTCATAAGCAATGACTGTAGAAATATTTCTTTCACTAGAGCCCTGTGCAATGGCTCTAATATTAATACCATTTTTACCAATGGCACTAAACATATTACCACTAATGCCTGTATGGTTTTTCATATTATCACCCACCAAAGCAACAATGGATAAGTTGGTTTCAACAATCAATGGATCTACTTTTCCAATTTCAATTTCATAAGCAAAAGTTTCATCAATAACATCTTTGGCTTTTCTTGCTAGTGATTCTTCAATAGCTACACAAATAGAATGTTCAGATGATGATTGTGTAATGAGAATGACATTGATTTTAGCTTGTGATAAAGCCTCGAACAAACGTTTTGAAAAACCCGGAATGCCCACCATGCCACTACCTTCTAAACTTAATAAAGCAATTTTATTAATGCTAGATATGCCACGAATATTGCTAGTGCTTTCAATTGTGTCGTTGGTGATTTTTGTACCAATATCAGCTGGTGCAAATGTGTTCTTGATCCATACATTGATATTTTTTTTCATCACAGGAATCAAGGTTGGAGGATAAATTACTTTAGCTCCAAAATGAGATAACTCCATAGCTTCTTGAAAAGAAATCTGAGGAATGATTTTGGCATTTTGCACCATTCTTGGGTCTGCAGTCATCATGCCACTTACATCAGTCCAAATTTCAACATCTTTAGTTTCTAATGCAGCAGCAATAATAGCTGCAGTATAATCAGAACCTCCACGTCCCAAAGTAGTGGTATTGCCTTGTGCATCTTGAGCAATAAAACCTGGTAAAACTGTTACTTGATTTTTTGATGATGAAAAATATTGTTGAATGCAATTGTTCGACTTATCAAAATCTACCAATGCATTTGAAAAATTTGAATTTGTTTTTATAAGTTCTCTAGAATCTTTAAAACCTGCTGAAATCTTTAAAGCAGAAAAATAAGCAGCAATAATTTGTGAGGATAATAATTCACCAAAAGCAACCACTCTATCACTGGTTTTGTTGGATAATTCTTTCAATAAAAAAATACCATGACAAATATCTTTTAGCTCATTGCAAATATTTTGAACAATCGCATCAACTTCGGCTTGTTTATTATTTGGAATTAATTGCTCAACTAAGTTTTTATGATGGGCCTCTATTTCTGATAAAAACGTTGAATATTCAATATTTCCCTTTGCAGCAGTTTGCACAGCATGAAGCAATTTATCAGTAATTCCAGAGCTTGCAGAAACAACAACAATTACGGGCTCTGTTTGTTGATATTTTTCTACAATAGCAACTACTTGCTTAATATTTTCAGCATTAGCTACTGACGTACCTCCAAATTTTAAAACATGCATAATTGAACAACAGTATAAAGTTGAATAAAAGGATTTAACAGCATTTAGCTGTTACATCTTAAACGGAGATTAGCTTTAATTGTTGTAAAAAAAGTAGGATTAATAGTACAAATAGAAATTATCAAAAAAAAGAGGGATTTTAGTCCCTCTTTTTAATTATTGTTTAATGCCAGAACTATTTATTTAATTCGCTTAAACCATCTTTAATTATTTTAAAAATTTCATGTGTTGGTTTAAAAATCTTAGCGAAAGAGTCTTTTGCTGTTTCAAAATAATGTTTAGATAACTTTTTATCTTTTTCCATATGTAATTTTGCCAAATAGAAATTAAGATTGCCAAAAACTTTAGGTTCATTTTTATTTTCATTAAGTTTTTCTTTATAAAACAAAATCAGTTCGTTTTCTTTTTTGTGATTCCAGAAGATTTCTTCTAAATCATTATAAATAGTAGGATTTCCAGCATCAAGATTAAAAAACAGGCTAGTGATTTGAGAAGAATTGTGATGATTTGTTTTTAAGTAAATATTAAGCAATGGCTTTAAATTATCATAATTATTTATATCAATAAAATTTGCCTTTTCATAAAAAACAATAGCATTTTTATCATCATTTAATTCAGTGTAAATTTGAGCTACCATTCTGGCTGCATCACTTTTATAAGAAACATCTTCATATTTTTCTAATGCTTGTTTTGCATAAATTAAAGCACTATCTCTTTCATCTAAATACAAAAAACAGTATGCTAAATTGTATTGAGCACTGGTATAATTATTATTTAGTTGAATTGATTTAGTGAAATATGGAATAGCTTCTTTATATTTTTCTTGTGTTGTTTTTATATATCCCATTACATAATAATCTAAGAAGTTAGCACAGTTGTTGTTAATAGATTGTGAATAGTTTTCTTCAATAAGCTTAAAAAGTTCTTTATTTGTTTTAAGCCAACGATCTCCATATTTAAGATGAACCTCATAATAAAAATCTCCAAGGCCTTTATTGAGTTTACAGTTATTAGGATAAATTTTAAGAAGGCTATCTAAAATTTGATCAACCTCAAACATGTGCATGGAATAAGTGCCCTCTTTACCTCTAAAATCTTCAATTTTTTCATTTTTTGATAAATCTTTTAATGCAAATAATTGATGCATCATACTTGATACAAAATAATTCAGTACAATTTCTTCTTTAAGTAAAACAGCTTCAATATTTCCATTTTTTGGATCGAAATGATTTAACAGATTAAAAGCTGAATCATATTTTTTTTGTTCAATTAAGTGTTTTGCATTTATGATGATTTGAGTAGCTGTTTGTGCATTTAAAAAAGAACTAATTAATAATATCCAGCTTAAAATAAATTTCATATTATAATTATAAAATGATTTAATTATTGTTTAATGCCAAACACTGGCAATTGTTTTTCGTGAATTAAATTATTGAGACTTTTTAGCTCATTACTTAAAACCGATTTCCAAATATTAATTTGTTCATCAACTTGAGCAGAGAGCACGTCAAACACATCAAGCACTTGTTTGTTTGGAGCTCCTCTTCCTGCAGCAGCTTGATCGTACAATCCACTCAACTTATCATCTAATCGAATGGGAAAATTCAAAACATCTTGTCCGCTTTTTGCTTTGGTTTGATGCAATGCTTCTTCAACACTAGTAATTTTTTTAATGATGCTATCTGCTAAATGTTTTACATCTTTTGGATAATCTTTTCCTAATAAATCTTTATAGTTGTTCAATTGTGTTCTTAAATCTTTTATGTATTTTAAATGATTAATGACTACACTAAACTTATCTCTAATTTTTATTTGGGTGTTAAACTGTGCTTGGTAATCTGCTTGAGTAACCTTGTACTGAGGTTCTGCTAAAATATTAAACGCCACTTCGCTGCTATCATTATTCACCTTAACTCTTGCATAATATTTTCCTGGAACTGCTTTGGGTGCAGCAAGATTACCATTCCATACAATATAACCCTCAGGAATTTTTTCTGCTTCAGGATAATTCATGTCCCAAACAAAATGATTCATGCCAGCATTAAAATCAATTTTATTTTCTTTTGAATCTTTAGTAAAAGTTTTAATGACTTGTTGCTTATCATCCATAATCGTCACACTATACTTTGTGCTATCGGTTAGGTTATTAATATAAATAGGAATGGTAATACCATTAGCCACATTGGTTCCTACATTATTTGCATTAGCACCAAATCTTCCTCCTCTACCTATCATCCTATATTCATCATGTGGTGTAAAAACATGTAAGTTTTTTGAAGTAATAGATGAGGATTTTTGTTGCACTATACTTAAATCATCTAAAATATAAATACTTCTTCCTTGTGTACCTACAATTAAATCGTTGTTTTTAATGGCTAAATCTGTAATAGGAACAATAGGCAAGTTCAATTGAAATGGTTGCCAACTTTCTCCATCATTATAACTAATGTACATACCATATTCTGTGCCTGCATATAGCAAACCTTGTTTTTTTCTATCTGCTCTTAACGCTCTTGTGAAATGCATTCTATTAATTCCTGCATCAATTCTTTTCCAAGTTTTTCCATAGTCTTCTGTTTTGTATATGTAAGGTGAAAAATCATCTAACTTATATCTTGTTCCAACAAAATAGGCAACACCTTTTCTTGCAGGATCAGTTTCTATACAATTCCACATGATCCATTTAGGACAATCAGCTGGTGTTACATTCTCCCAAGTTTTACCAGCATCTTTACTGATATGTATTAATCCATCATCACTACCTGTCCATAATACATCTTTTTCTAATTCAGATTCTGTTGCAGTAAAAATGGTACAGTAATATTCTACACCTGTATTATCTTTAGTAATAGAACCTCCACTAGCAGCTTGTTTGGATTTATCATTTGTGGTTAAATCTGGACTAATTTTTTGCCAAGATTTTCCTTCGTTTTCTGTAACAAATAAATGATTGGCTGCAGCATATAATTTTTTTGGATTATGTGGAGAGAAGAAGATAGGATAGTTCCATTGAAAGCGATATTGCTGAACATCTGCACCTGCACCAATACCATCGTTAGGCCAAACATTGATTAAACGATTTTCGTTGGTTTGATGATCGTATCTTGAAAGAAAGCCCATATAACTTCCACCATATGTAATATCTGGGTTGGTAGGGTCAGCAACAACATAACCACTTTCGCCACCAGCAGTGGCCTCAAAATCGTCAGTTGTTATTGCATTACTATAACTTCTGCTTCTAATTCTAAATGCAGAATTATCTTGTTGTCCACCTAAAATTCTATAAGGAAAAGAATTATCTGTGCTCACTCTATACACTTGAACAGTGGGTTGGTTTAAATAAGTGCTCCAATTATTTCCACCATCAAAACTAACTTGTGCCCCACCATCATCAGCAACAATCATACGCTGAGGGTTTTCTGGATCTATCCATAAATCATGATGATCTCCATGAGGTGTGCTAATGCTTTTAAATGTTTTACCACCATCAACGCTTTTCATAAAATTTACATTAGGGCAGTACACAGTGTTCTCATTTTTTGGATCTACAAAAACTTTGGTGTAATACCATGCACGTTGACGAATATTATTATCTGTTGAAACATTTGTAAAGCTTTCTCCGCCATCATTACTCATAAACAATCCACCTTTTTCATTTTCTATAATAGCATAAATTTTATCTGTGTTAGAAGGAGCAATGGCAACACCAACAATACCCCATGTGCCTTTTGGTAAACCTTTTTTTGATGAGATGTTGGTCCATGTTTCTCCACCATCTACACTTTTATATAACCCACTTCCTTCACCTCCACTTTCCATGCTATAAGGTGTACGAATCACCCTCCACATACCTGCATATAATACAGAAGGATTACCGGATTCCATTACTAAATCGCTACAGCCTGTTTGATTATTAACGAATAAAACCTGTTTCCACGATTTTCCACCATCAACAGTTTTATAAACACCACGTTCGTTATTAGGGCCAAATAAATGTCCCATTGCAGCTACTAAAACAACATCTGGATTGTTTGGATGAATTACAATTCTAATGATATGACGAGCATCTTTTAGTCCTAAATTCTTCCACGATTTTCCAGCATCATCACTTCGCCACATACCACCTAAACCTTCACTCACATTGCCACGCATGGTATTTTCCCCTTCACCAACATACATAATATTTTCAGAGCTTGGTGCTATTGCTATTGCACCAATACTTCCACCAAAATATTTATCAGTAATATTTTTCCAATTGTTGCCAGCATCTGTGGTTTTAAAAACCCCACCACCAGTTGCACCAAAAAAGAAGGTGTTTTTATTTTTAAAACTACCGGTAACAGCAGCACTTCTTCCTCCTCTAAAAGGCCCAATGAGCCTGTATTTCATTTGAGCAAATAAAATTGAATCAGAATTGCTTTGTACAGTTGCAATTGCCTGTGTGTTGTTTTTTTTCTTTTGAGAAAATGAAATGGTTAATGTAGTAATGCTAATTAATAAGCAGAGAACTTTTTTCATTGATTGTTTGTTTGAAATTTAAAACTAAGAAAATATTGTATTGATTTTGGTAAAAAATGATGACATTAAAAAAGGGCAAAAATTTTGCCCTTTGAAATTTTATAAAACCCTGAAATTATTTATCTCTCATAATTGGTAAAACACCGCTCATATCTCCAATAACATTAATTAACTCATTGTTTGATGGTAAAACAATTTTGGTATTGTTTTTTAGTGAGGTTTCAACGGCTTCTAATTTTCTTAATAACTGAGCATTGCCTTTGAAGTATTCTTCAGCAGCCTCGTTTACTAATTTAATAGCTTCAGCTTCACCTTCTGCATGTAAAATTTTAGATTGTTTGTAACCTTCTGCTTCTTTAATTTTTGCACGTTTAACACCATCAGCAACTGTTTCTGCAGCAGTGGCAGAATCAATAGCAGCAATTTTTTCGTTTTCTGCTTTTACTACTTTATTCATAGTTTCTTGCACATCTTTTGGAGGATCTATTTCTTTTAATTCGGTACGTACAATTTGAATTCCCCAGCTAATGGTTTCTTCGTGTAAAGTTCTATATAATTCTGCATTAATTTTTCCTCTTTCACTGTTAGCAGATTTTAGGGTAAGTGTACCAATAATATTTCTTAAAGTAGTTCTTGCTAAGTTTACAATTTGCCATTTATAATTGTTTACATTATAAATGGAGCCTTTAACACTCTCTTCATCGGCTTTTACTCTAAAGTAAACCTGTGCATCTACTCTGGCATTTAAGTTATCGTTGGTAATAATTTCTTGTGGTTCGGCATCAACCATTTGTTCGGTAACATTAACTACAAACATTCTATCAATAATTGGAATAATCCAGTGGAAACCGGGTCCAGCAAACGAAGAATATTTACCTAAACGTTCAATTAAGCCACGTTGTGTAGGGCGAATAATTTTTACACCCCATAAGAAAAAAAGAACTAGTAAAATGATAATGATATAAGTTGTATTCATACAAATAAATTTAAAAATGACTTACAATATAGTTTTATTTATTTATATCTTAATAAGTTTATTTAGTACTTGAATTATTTTTAATCATATATCCTATTTTTTAAAGTAGTTATGATAATTAGGAATTTGAATTAATAAACTTCTTAAAAGAAAGAGTAAATGTTAATAACTTCAGTCGAAAATAATTTTAAAACGAGAAGTTTGTAGATTTAAACTTAAGCATTGTTTATCATTTCATTAGTTTATTATTTTTTTACGAATATTTATCAATTAAAACCTTATGTAGTAGCCGTTCTACATGAATTTTAATAAATTCATAATAGAGTGTTTAATCTTATTTTTTTATTAAAATAAATATCATTTATTCGCGTTTAATTGAAGTAACTCGTTTTATATTCTTTTTATAAAACTTCACTAATTTATTTAATAGAAAAACACTAATTATTTTAGAAAGAATAATGTTTTATTTTTTATGATGGATGAACAAGCAGAGCAGAATGTGAGCATGGTAAATAATACAATTTCTACTTCACATGAAGATTACTTTAAATATATAATTAATAATAAACAAGAGTTAATTAGTATTACTAATAATTGTTTTGTTGTTACAGGATATTTAGAAGAAGAATTATTATATAATGGTAACAATTTATTTAATGCTAAAATATTTTTAGCAGATGTAGATGTAGTTAGAAATAATAGAATAAAATGTATTGAAGACGAAGATCCAAAACAGTTTAAATACCGTATTTATACAAAAAATGGATTTTTAAAATGGGTAGAAGAAACTGTATCGGTAATTAAGAACGATAGCGAAATTTTATTACAAGGATTGGTTAAAGAGATACATCAGCATATGAATACAGAAACACTCCAACATTTTAATCAAGCTTATTTCGATGCACTAAGTCAGCATGCCATGGTATCCATTACAGATACTCAATATAATTTGATTTATGTTAATGATTATTATTGTAATATATCTAAATACACTAGAAATGAACTAATAGGACAGAAACACTATTTCTCGAACTTTAAAAACAACTCCTCAGAATTTAGCAAACCCATTTACGATACTTTAATTGAAGGTAAAACTTGGCATGGTGAAATAAAAAATAAAGCAAAAGATGGTTCTGCATATTGGGTAGAAGCCAATATTGTACCAATAAAAGACAGCAATAATGAAATAGTACAATTTATGGCTGTCCAAAATGTAATTACTGACAAAAAAGAACAAGAGAAAAAAATTAATCTTACTGTTGAAGAGTTAAACGAAGCCCAATTAATTGGCAAAATCGGTAGTTGGAAAAGAAGTTTAATTAATCAAGAGAATGTACTCTCTCCTGAAATGTTTAATATTTTAGAGTTAGATAAAGATACCATCATCAATCATGATCAATATTTAGAATTGGTACATCCAGATGATAGAGAACTTTTTTCAACCAATTGGCATACAACGCTACAAGGTATTGAAACAGATTTTGAACACAGGGTTATTTTAAAGTCTGGCACAAAATGGATCAGGGCAATATCTAGAGTGGATAAAGATGAGTATGGAAATGATATTAGATTACATGGTATTATTAAAGATATTACCCATTTTAAAACCAAGGAATTAGAACTACAAGAAACTAAACAAGAGCTAAAAAATATTTTAGAGAATGTGCCTGTTAGTATTTTACAAATAGATAAAGACTTCAATATATTTTATTCTAATAATAAGGAAGTAAATATTGTTGGTGAAAACTTATTGCAAAATGCCGATGAGAAATTTATAGATAAACTTCAATCTAAATTTAAAGAAGCATTTCATTATCCACAACAAACTATATCAACTGAAGCAAAGTTTAAATCTCCAAAAAACAAATACGATTGGTATAAAACCATTATTAAAAAAATTGGTAATACAGCAAATGATTATTCGTATTTAGTAATTCAAAGAAATATATCTGATGAAAAGAGTTTTAGCGATAAACTGTTAGCTAGCACAACACAATCTGAAGAAAATGAACGCAAAAGAATTGCTTTAGAATTACACGATGGTGTTGGTCAGAATTTAATAACTTTAAAATTGCTTTCAGAAAAATTATCAAAAAGTTTTGAAAAAGAAACCTACGAAAACAATAAAGAAAGTTTTAAGCAGATTAAACATTTAATTGAAACTACTATTGCTGAAATTCGCAAATGCTCTTATGATTTAATGCCCAGTAGTATTGATGATATAGGATTGTATGGCTCTTTAAAAGAATTATTTGCTTTAAATAATGCATTAGGCAATTTTAGATTTAGTTTAGATATTAATGCAACCACTGAACCTCAAGGTTATGTTGCTGTTAATATTTATAGAATTGTTCAAGAATTTATACAAAATGCTTTAAAGCATTCTGAAGGATGTAATTTAAGTTTAAGAATCAATGAAAATAAACACCATTTAGTGTTTAAAATTTCTGATGATGGAAAAGGATTCGAACAAACTTCAGATTATAAAGCTGGGCTAGGAATTTTAAGTATGATAGGAAGAATTAATAATATTGGCGGAACACATAATATTATTACACAAACAAACCAAGGTGTTCAATTATTTTTTTCTATACCAATTGAATAAAAATTTAAACAATGAAAATTTTAATAGCAGACGACCACGCCATATTTCGTAAAGGATTAAGGGATTTATTAAAAGACGAATTAACCGAAGCTTGTTTTGAAGAAGCTAAAAATGGTGAAGAGTTATTTGAACTAGCCATGCAGAATAATTATGATTTGATAATTGCAGATATTAATATGCCCGGAAAATCTGGGCTAGACTGTGTTAAAGAGTTGAAAAATTTAAAACTCAAAACACCTATTTTGGTTTTGTCTATGCACAATGCTATTGAATATGCAGTAAGAACTTATAGAGCAGGGGCTTTTGGATTTATAAATAAAGAAAATGATATAGCAACCATTGTTGCTGCAATTAAAAAAATATTAGATGGCGAAAAATATTTTTCAGAAGAAGTAAATGAAATAATTAAGAAAGCTAAATTGAAAGATGTAGACAAACCCTTGCATCAAAAACTTTCTGATAGAGAGTTTGAAATTTTTAAACTATTAGTGAGTGGTTTATCTCCATTAGAAATAGCACATAAACTAGAATTAGGCAAAACAACTATAAGCACCTTTAAAAGAAGAATTTTTGATAAAATGGAGCTATTTAGTGTTTCAGAATTAACCAAATACGCAGTAGAAGCCGGATTAATATAGATTATGCTTTTATAATTTGAACCTGATTTAAATGATGTTGTTTCACAACTCTGGTCCATATAAGAGTTGAATTAGGTTTAGACAACTCCTTATTTTTATTAAAGTATTTTGAAAAAAGTTGTAGTTGAGGTTGATCTGTAAAGTTTTTTTCTGGTTGAATTGATAGTTGATAATCTTTCCACCACTGCCCAGCTGCCCAATAGCAACCCCCTATATTATTAGTTTGTAGATAATTTAAAAAGTTTGTCATTACTGTAGCCCACTTTTGATCGTTTTTGGGTATACCAAATTCACCAATAAAGCCTTTCAAATTATTTTTTTTAAGCCAGCTTATAAAAGGCTTTACTCTTTCAACCCCTGTCATTTCATTTGCCCCATCTTTTTCGTAGCAATATTGGTATCTTCCCGAATAATTATAATCAAAATAGCAATGAGCATTATAAACTAATTTTTTAGCTGGATCTTTAAGATTCTTTAATTCATCATTGTATATCTCCCAAGTTGCAGCATTTGAGTAATTATTACCCTCAACAAAAATTGTAGTATAACAGTCAATTGCTCTAATACCATCTATAACATATTGAACAGTATTTACCCAAATGCATGGTTGTAAGCCAGCAGGTTCAGCCATTAATGAAAAAGCATAAATATTTTTCTTATCATTAAGAGCATGTGATAATTTTATCCATAAATCTCTTAAATGCCATGCAGTAACTTCTGATTCTCCTACAATGTATGCTGTGTTATTAATATAGTATTTTCCAAAATTTTGTAAAACCAATACAACATTAATATTTCTTTTGGCACAATTATCTACAAACTTTCTAATCATTTGAAGTTCGTTAATGTCTAAAGCATCTCCAGGCAATCGTTGAATTCTTTCCCATTTAAATGGCAATTGAATTAAATCAATTCCTTTAGAAACAAAATAATCAATGTCTGTTTCTGTTGGGTAAGTGTAATCAACATTTAATATTCCGGGTAATTTTGTTTCACCGAATTCTGCACCACATAATGTAATTCCATATTTAGATGAGCTTTGTGCAAGAATTGAGTTAAATGGTACTGCTAATAAAAGTAAGCAATAGCAAATAGCTAATTTTGGTAGGGTTGTTTTCATATTCGTCAATTAAACACGGGTTGACGCAAACGGAACAGGGTATTTCTTTAGGGGAGCACAAAACTATTTCTAGTGATGTTGCTGTACAATACCTTAAATTGGGGAGTGCGAATTAGGGGTAAGTAGTTGTACTACAAAATTTTAAGTTCTTGAGAAAAAGGGTTAAGCTTTTTCTATTTTAGAATGCAGCAGTTTTTTTTCACTTAATAATCTGGCCCAAATTGGTTTTATGCTAGATTCTTTTTGTCCTTGATTTTTATTAAAGTATTTTGAAAAAAGCTGTAATTGAGGTTGATCATTAAAGTTTTTCTCTGGTTGTATGGAAAGTTGATAATCTTTCCACCACTGCCCAGCAGCCCAATAACAACCTCCAATTTTTTGACTATGAATAAAACTTAAAAAATGATACATAGTTGCTAACCAATTTTCATCATTCTTAGGTACTCCAAATTCTCCAATAAAACCATTGAGGTTATTTTTTTGTAACCATTCTATAAAAGGCTTTACTCTTTCAACCCCAACTTCAAGCGAAGCCCCATCTTCTATGAAATTTTTTTTATATCTACCAGAAAAATCAGCATCAAAGTAACAATGAGCATTAAATAAAAGTTTATTCGAAGGGTCTTGAAGATATTTTAATTCATCATTAAAACTTACCCATGTTGCAGCATTAGAGTAATTATTACCCTCAATTAATAAATGAGTGGTTCTATCCGCACTTCTAATGCCATTAATAACATATTGAAGGGTGTTTTGCCAAATACAAGATTGCATATCTGAAGGCTCTGCCATTATGGAGTATGCATAAATGTTGGTATGACTTTTTAAAGCCAAAGCCATTTTAACCCAAAAATCTTTCAGGTGCCAGGCCGTAACCTCAGATTCCCCAACAATATAATCAACACAATTAATTCGGTATTTGCCAAAGTTTTGTAAAACAATATTCACTTGAATATTTCTTTCTTTACATTCTTTAATAAATTGATGAATATAAAAAAGTTCACTTTGTTCTAAATCTCCACCTAAAACTCTTTGAATTCGCTCCCATTTGATTGGTAATTGAATCAAATCAACGCCTTTAGCAACAAAATAATCAATATCAGTTGTAGTAGGGTATGTGTAGTCAATATTTAAAGTGCCAGGAAGGTTATGCTCTCCAAACTCAGCACCACATAGTGTAATACCATATTTGGGCTCAATGGTTTGAGCTGATATATATGATAAATTGCCTAAAACAATTAACAAGCTTAAGATTGCAATGGCAAAAAGCTTTTTCATGGGTACTATAATTAAACTTGCGAAATGCCAAACTAGAATTTGACATTTACATCTCAAAGTAAAAGTATAATTTTTTTAAAAATAATAATGTGAACAATTCTTTAAAGTAAATTATTTTACAATTTTTTAGTAATTGAAATTATTACAAGTAACTCTGGCTTAATTTTGCCATATGAATGTTACAGACGATTTGCAACAACGTTGGTGGAACTTAGAGGCTAAGCTTATGGATCGCTTTAATAAAAAGCCAGATACTGAAGCTATTTTGTTTTTAATTGGCATGCAAGAAACAGGGTTTATAACCAGTAAAATAACTAAAGAACAAAAGCAAGATTTAATGCATGTTGCTATTTGTACAGTACTCAGCAGTAGTGGGTATTATAATTTAGAATTAAGAGATGAAGAAGGCTGGCCACATTTTTCTCAACTTAAAGAATTACCAAACTTTTCTTTAATTGAACAAGAAAATTTTTTGAAAGACCATATTCTGCTTTACTTTGAACAACAAGGAATCATTTAAAAAAAGATAAGACTCTTTTATGTTGAAATTTTTATTTAGAATTTGTTTGGTATTGATGGTTGTATTGATTCATCAAACGGCGTTTACACAAAGCAATAAAGAAACTATTATAGAAATTACAACTGATTTTGGTGTGATGAAAGCACGACTTTATAACAACACGCCTTTACATAAAGAGAATTTTATTAAACTGGTTAAACAAGGTTTTTACGATAGTCTTTTGTTTCATAGAGTAATTAATGGTTTTATGATTCAAGGGGGAGATCCAACCAGTAAAAATGCAGATAGTGCAGCAATGTTGGGTTCTGGCGAAGCTCCTAACTTGCCTACCATTCCTGCTGAATTCAATAAAAATCTTATTCATAAAAAAGGTGCTTTAGCAGCAGCAAGAGATAATAACCCCGATAAAAAAAGCAGTAATTGTCAGTTCTATATTGTTCATGGAAAAAAGATAGATACTACACAATTAAATCCTGCTAATAACTATACTAAAGATCAAAAAGAAATTTATCAAAGAATGGGAGGCACTCCTTTCTTAGATCAAAACTATACTGTATTTGGGGAAGTTTTTGCTGGAATGGATATTATTGATAAAATTGCAGCTACTCCTGTTGGAGCAATGGACAAGCCCAAACAAAATGTTAGAATGAAAATTAAAATCATTAATTAAAAATTACAATATGAATTTTCCAGCACACTTACGTTACACAAAAGATCACGAATGGATTTCACTAGAAGGTGATATTGCAACAATTGGCATTACCGAATTTGCTCAAGGTGAATTGGGCGATATTGTTTTTTGCGATATTAATGCAGTAGGAAAAAGCTTTGCAGCTGGTGAAGTTTTTGGTAGTGTTGAAGCTGTTAAAACTGTGAGCGATTTGTTTTTACCAGTAAGTGGAACTATAACTGAAATGAATAGCAATTTAGAAAAAAATCCGGAACTTGTAAATAATGAACCTTATGAGGGAGGCTGGATGATTAAAATGAAAGTAGATAATGCTGCAGACGTTGATGCATTAATGAGTGCAGATGATTATGCTACTTTAGTAGGATAAACCCACTACTTTGATTTTATACTATATTATATTTCCTTTTTTTTACTTACTCTCTTTACTACCATTAAGAGTATTGTATTGGCTCAGTGATTTTATTTACTGGCTAGTATTTTATGTTTTTGGTTATAGAAAAGCTGTAGTGTTAAAAAATCTTTCTATTGCTTTTCCAGAAAAAACAGAGGAAGAAAGAATTATAATTGCTAAAGAATTTTATGGATTATTTATAGATACATTTATAGAAACCATTAAACTCATTAGCATTTCTAAAAAACAATTTTTAAAACGTTTAGAAATTGATGTGACCGTTTTAAATGAATTGCAAAAAACCAATCAGCCCATACAATTACACAGTGGTCATTTTTTTAATTACGAGTTTATGAATTATGCTTTTGCTATTCATAAAGCTCATTATACTTGGTTAGGCATTTATTCGGCATTAAGCAATAAAGCGTTTAATAAAATTATATATGATATGCGTTCTCGTTTTGGTACAACGCTAATTTCTACCAAAGAGTTTAAAACAAGCTTTCATCAATTTACAGCACAACCTTATTTATTGGGTTTGGCTGCAGACCAAAGCACTAGCAATCCTTTAAATGCATATTGGGTAGATTTTTTTGGTAAGAAAACAGCTTTTATTAAAGGACCTGAAAAAGGAGCAAGATCAATGAATACTGCAGTTGTAATGGTTTATATTTATCCTAAAAAAAGAGGGTATTATAAAATTGAATGTAATTTACTTACAACAACACCTAATGGTTTGCCCCATGGAGCCATTACAAAATCATTAGCCCAACTTTTAGAAGAAAAAATTAAACAGCATCCTGCAAACTATTTATGGAGCCACAAAAGATGGAAGCATGAATATGATGAAGAAAAGTATAAGCACTTAACAATTGATTAATTCAGATATTTTCCTACAATAGGCACTCTTCGGCCCACTCCAAAAGCTTTTGGAGAAACACGAATGATAGGACAAAACTGATTTCTTTTATACTCGTTGGTATTCACCATTTTTAAAATTCTATCAACTAAATTAGCTTCAAAACCTTGTGCTTTTATTTCTGTAGGTCCTTTTCTTTTTTCAATGTATTGATACAATATTTTATCAAGTATTTCATAGTCGGGTAAACTATCACTGTCTTTTTGATTGGGTCTTAATTCTGCACTAGGGGCTTTTGTAATAATGTTATTAGGTATAATTTCCTTTTCTCGATTGATATATTTTGCCAATTCGTACACTTGTAATTTATAGCAATCTCCTAATACGCCTAAACCACCAGCCATATCTCCATATAAAGTGCCATAGCCTGTAGCTAATTCACTTTTGTTGGATGTGTTTAAAAGTATATATCCAAACTTATTAGCAATAGCCATTAATAAGTTACCTCTACTTCTGCTTTGTATATTTTCTTCTGCTAAACCAAAGGGTAAATTATGAAAAACTGGTTCAAGCGTAAGTAAAAAACTTTCATAAACATCATTAATTTTAATAATGTCGTACGGGTTATTTAAGTTTTTACTTAGCTCAACAGCATCATTAACACTATGATCTGAGGAGTAAGGTGATGGCATTAAAATGGCTCTTACATTTTCACTACCTAAAGCAGCACAAGCTAATGCTAAAGTAACTGCACTATCAACACCCCCACTACTACCAATAATTGCTTTTGTAAATCCCATTTTAGCAAAATAATCTTTGATGCCTAAAATGAGTGCATCATAAATTTCATTAATGTTTAAATTTTCAACAAAAGTTTCAGGATCTAATTCTTCATCTACAATTGCATCTGCAGGTTCAATAATTAAACTGTTGAATGTGCCATCATTGTTTAACTCCACAATATCATAAGCCTCTTCAAATAAAGGCAAAGCTTTACAGAGATTGGCACTTTTATCAAACACTAAACTAGCTCCATCAAAAACAATTTCAGTCTGACTACCTATGGCGTTACAATAAACCATTGGTAATTGATACTTCAACACGTTTGCTTTAATGATGGCTTTTCTATCTGCAACATGGGTGTAGTCGAATGGAGATGCTGAAATGTTAATCATTACATCCGGGTTTTGTTGCTTCAATTCATCCATTGGGCAAATTCTGTACAAAGGATTATCGCCTAGGTTCCAAATGTCTTCACAAATCGTTAAAGCAATTCTTCTTCCTTTAAATTCAACAACATTCCAATGATATGCAGGTTCAAAATATCTGTATTCATCAAACACATCATAATTTGGTAAAAGTGTTTTATGAACTTCGGCAATAATTTGATTGTTGTATAAAAAGAAGGCGGCGTTGAATAAATCTTTTCCATCGAGTATTGGATTTCTGGCCGGTGAACCAATAATTACTCCAATATTTTGAGAATGATTTTTGATTTCATCAATAGCTAGATAGCACTTATTAATAAAATCATCAAACTCTACAAAATCTCTGGCAGGATAGCCACAAACACACATTTCACTAAACACAATTAAATCTGCTCCTTTTGTTTTAGCTTCCTCTATAGCAGTAATTATTTTAGCTGTATTGTATTCAAAATTGCCAATATGATAATTTTGTTGTGCAAGAAAAATCTTCATTACTTATAAATAAAAGGTAAAGGTAATTTGAAACAATAAGCTACGAACAAAAATTACCATATTATTAAATTAGCTCTATATAGTTTTGTAACATGAAGTTGAAGTTTTTTTTCATAGGATTAGTAGCGTTGTGCATTGTGTTTGCTTGTGGTAGCAAGAAAAATGTGCCAGATGTATCTCATATCAATGTTGATCTAAAAATTGAAAGATTTGATGAAGATTTTTTTAAAGTAGATACCAACAACATGAATGTAGCTTTTGATAGGCTTAATCAAAAGTATCATAATTTTTTACCCGATTATTTATTTAATATTTTAGGATTAACACCACCACAAGATTCAATACTAGCTCAAGCAAAATTGTTTTTAAAAGATAGTTTGTATCATAAAGTTTTCGAAGATGCCTCAACTAAATTTATAAACTTTAGAGAAGTTGAAAAAGAGTTAAAACTGGCCTTGCAGCTTACGAAATATTATTTTCCCAACTATCAACCACCCTCTAAAATTTATACATTTATTGGTCCAATAGATGGTGTTGCTACAGCCATTACAAGTGATCATAATTTTGCTGTTGGATTACAGGGATATTTAGGAAAAGATTATCCTGCTTATCAATTAGGCTATATTACTCAAATTTACCCAGCGTATAAAACCAGAAAATTTGAAGAGCAATATATTGCTACCAATTGTATAAAATCTGTGATGGAAGAATTGTATCCAAATAATTTTAATGGTCGACCATTAGCTGAAAGAATTATAGAAGAAGGTAAACGAATGTACTTGTTAGATGCATTATTGCCTTATACAGCAGACTCAATAAAAACAGGGTACACACAAAGTCAGTTAGAGCAATGTTTAAAAAATGAAAAAAACATTTGGGCATTTTTTGTGAGTGGAAATTTGTTATTCGAAAGAGAGCCCTCTTTAGTTTCGCCATATGTAACTGATGGACCAAAAACTCAAGAACTTTCTGAATCAGCTCCTGGAAATATTGGAATGTTTTCTGGTTGGCAAATTGTAAAAAAGTGGATGAAGGAACACCCAAAAACCAGTTTACAAACACTTATGCAAACAAATGCTATGAGTATTTTTAATGAAGTGGGTTATAGCCCATAAAATAATCAACGGCTTTAATAGCATTTTGCAATCTTTCATTTCCAATACCACTAATTAATTGCCATGGAGTTGATTGATGTTCTAAAATATTTTTATAAATAGCAAATAATTCTTGTCTTGGTTTTTCATCAGGGTATTCTCTTAATTCGTCTCTCACCCAAGGTAAGTCTATATTGCAGAGTAAATACAAATCGTATTTTCTGGTTTTCATTTCTTCCAAAATAAAATCATGGCATTTTCCAAAAACGTATTCACACCACACTTTCATTACAATCATATCAGTATCTAAAAATAATGTTGGATGTTTTTTATTTGTAATTTCTTGTTGAATTTTTGTTTTTAACTTTTGGCTTATGACTTTTGACTCATAACTTTCTTCTAAAACAATTTGTCCTTTTGCAATGGTTAGTAAATCATCAAAAGTATAATTAGTGCCATGTTCTAATAAATATTCTCTTGCAAATTCGGGGCACCATAAAGTATTGTAATGTTCGGCAAGTTGTTTACACAAAGTGCTTTTGCCTGTGCTTTCGGGGCCAATGATTACTATTTTTTTAACCATGTTTTGAATTATGAATATCGAACAAGGAATTTAGAATAAAGAAATATATAAACAATTTAAAATTACTTGATATTATTTCTCTTTGCTGTTTCAATACTTTTCACAAAGATTGAAATAAGCTCATTACATTCTTTTAATACTTCATCGTTTGATATCCAATTTAATTTAAGCATAATTTTTAAACAATTATTTGTTTCTCTTAATTCTTTTAACGCCACTTTCATTTTATGTATAAAATCATTTCTTGATTCTGCACTTTGAGCCTCACCATAATTTAATGCTGGAGCAGTCCCACTTCTAGTTAATTGACCAGCTAAATGATTTCCTGCATAAGTTTTTGGTAGTGTTTCGGCAATTTTGATTATGGTGACTGCAAATTCAATAAGACGATCTTCTAAGTCAAATTTTCTTTGCATATTAATAGAATTTAATTCTTCATTCATAATTCCATATTCATTATTCTTGATTTAGCTTATTTCATCATTCCTTGTTCAATATTCAATATTCATTATTCATAACTCTCTTTCTCCATTCAATTAAACCAGCAATTGCTAATATTAAAAACACTATAAACTGAACACTTGTAAACACATATCCTTTTACAAAGTATAGTGGTATTGAAGCAATATTGGTTGCAATCCACCAATACCAACTTTCTACCTTCTTTTTAGCCATTAGCCACATAGCAGTAAAAGCAGTTGCACTGGCAAATGCATCAGCCCATGGTATTGCTTCTGGGGCAAAAGCATTTTTAATCCAACTTAAACAAAAGAAAATTATAATGTAAAAACTTAAAAAGAAAATGAGCTGTTGTTTCCATTCAATTTTATTGCTTTGGGTTATATGTAAAATATTTTCTGCTTTTGTGGCATCTTTTTTCGACCATAAAATCCATCCATAAATACTCATAACAGTATAATAAAAATTCACAGCAGCTTCTCCGAATAAATGACCTTTAAAACTTAAATAAATAAAAATACCCGTATTCATTAAGCCTACAGGATAAACTAATATGTTTTCACTTCTGCTAAACCAAACACTAGCAATACCAGCTATTACAGCAATAAATTCTAAAGCTGAGGTTTGTTGTAAACCTGTAGTGAGTTGATGTAAAAATTCTGATAAAGTCATTTATTTGTTTAAGTTTAACTCTTCAACATTTTATTTAAAAGCCTCTTAGATTTTTCATTATACAATTTTGGTATGTGAAGACACAAACCGATAGAAAAACACAGCCCTTTATCCCAGCCTGAAGATCTGGCAGCTCCTCTCAAGAGGGGAAACTGATTTTCATGTATTGCGATTCGCAAAAAATCTTAAATCTACAATCATAAATCTTAAATAGCACTAATGTGCATCCAGCCAATTTTTACCCATTCCTAATTCAGCTTCTACAGGCACTTCATTAGGTAATAACATAGCTGATTTCATATTTTCTAAAATCAGTGGTTTTAATATTTCTATTTCACTTTCAACAGCATCAAAAACCAGCTCATCATGTACTTGCAAAATCATTTTTGATTGAAGATTTTCTTTTTTAAGTTGATGATGAATTTTTATCATAGCTAACTTAATCATATCGGCTGCTGTACCTTGAATTGGACTATTAATAGCATTACGTTCAGCAAAGCCACGAACAGTAAAGTTGGAAGAGTTAATATCTCTCAACCATCTTTTTCTTCCCATTAAAGTTTCAACATATCCATGTTCACGAGCAAAGTTGATGGTGCTATCCATGTATGCTTGAATGCCTGCAAATTCTCTTTTATAATTATCAATAATCTCTTTTGCTTCTGTTCTGCTAATGCCCAAATTTTCTGCCAAACCAAATGCTCCTTGTCCGTATATAATTCCAAAATTTACACTCTTGGCTTTATACCGCATTTCTTTAGTAACCTCTGCATCTGCTACATTATACACTTTTGCTGCAGTTGCAGTATGAATGTCTTTACCTGCTTTAAATGCTTCACACATATTAGGATCTCCACTAATAGCAGCAACAATTCTTAATTCGATTTGAGAATAGTCGGCACTAATTAAAATTCTATTTTCTTCTCTTGGTATAAATGCTTTTCTAATTTCTTTACCTCTATCTGTTCTTATAGGAATGTTTTGTAAGTTTGGATTATTACTACTCAATCTTCCAGTAACAGCAACTGCTTGTGCATAGCTGGTATGCACTCTACCTGTTTTTGAATTTATCATCAAGGGCAATGCATCTACATAAGTGCTTTTAAGTTTAGTGAGTTCTCTAAAAGTTAAAATATCATCTACAATCTGATGACCTTTTGCAGCTAATCTCAACAACACATCTTCACCTGTTTGGTATTGACCAGTCTTGGTTTTTTTTGCTGAATCATCCAACTTTAATTTATCAAACAACACTTCCCCTAATTGTTTTGGAGAAGCCAAATTGAATTTTACTCCAGCTTGTTGATATACACTTTTTTCGGCTCTGTTGGCTTCAACTTCTAATTCTTTACTGTAATCATTTAAAAACTGTTCATCAATCTTTATACCTTCAAACTCCATATCAGTTAATACTTTCACCAAAGGATTCTCCACTTCATGAAACACTTTTTCTACTTCTCTTTGTTTTAAGAAAGGATATAAAGTCTGTTTTAATTGTAAAGTAATATCAGCATCTTCTGCAGCATATTCTTTAACTTTTTCAATGTCAACATCTCTCATGTTGCCTTGATTCTTTCCCTGCCCGACTTCATTAATTTTATTTTTGGTGGTCAGGCGGGCCTTCTTTCCTATTAACTCCTCAATTGAAACAGGATCGTAATTCAAGAATTGCTGACTTAACACATCCATACTTCTTTTGCCTTCTGGTTCTACAACATAATGAATAAGCATGGTATCGCATATATTGCCTTTCAACTCAAAGCCATACCATTTCAATACTAACATATCATACTTTAAATTTTGGCCAATCCATGTAATTGATGATTTAGTGAATAGTTGATTGAATGATTGTAGTATGTTTTTTGTTTCTTGTTGGTCGTTAGGGCAAGGAATGTAGTAAGCTTCATGAGGTTTAATGGCAAAACTTATCCCTACTAATTCAGCTTCATTAGCATCAATATTGGTGGTTTCGGTATCGAAACAAATTTCGTTTTCTTTTGATAATTGTTCAACCAAGCTTTCAATCTCTTCTTTAGATTGAATAAGATGATATTGATGAGGAACAGTATTGATATTTTTTATTTCGTTTGAAATAGTGGCTTCTTCAGCTTTTGTTTCTGTTGAAAAATTTTGTAAGAAAGAAGGTAAAGCAACAGCTCCATGTCGGTTTCCATCATCAATTTTAGAAGTTGTTGAATTCTTTTTTTCAGGAGTTTTTACTTCGTTACCAAACAAATCTGTTTGCGTTCCTTCCGGTAAAATATTAGATAATCCTGTATTTCTTGAAATAACAATTTCTTCTCCCAATACTCTTTTTGCTAAGGTTCTAAATTCAAGTTCAGTAAAGATTTCAATGAGTTGTTCTTTATTCCACTCACTCATTTTAAAATTTTCTTCATGAAACTCACAAGGCACATTAGTAATAATGGTGGCCAATTTTTTACTAATGATGGCATCTTCTTTCCCTGCTCTTACTTTTTCACCAAGTGCTCCTTTTATTTTATCGGCATTGGCCAAAACATTTTCAAGTGTATCATATTCTTTCAACAATTTAGCTGCAGTTTTTTCGCCTACTCCTTTTATTCCAGGAATATTATCAACAGCATCACCCATCAAACCTAAAATATCAATCACCTGATCTACCCTTTCAATATCCCATTTTGCACATACCTCTTTGGGTCCCATTATTTCAACATCACCACCTTGATAAGCAGGTTTATATATATAAACACCATCGCGAACTAACTGACCATAATCTTTATCTGGAGTAACCATAAAAACTTCATACCCTGCATCATGAGCTTCCCAAGCTAAAGTTCCAATTACATCATCTGCTTCATATCCTTCACAACCTATTATAGGAATATTAAAACCCTCGATAATTTTTTTAATATCTGGAACGGCAGCTAATAAATCTTCTGGAGCTTCTTGTCGGTTAGCTTTATAAAATTCATATTGTTCATCACGAACTGTTGGCCCAGAAACATCAAAACAAACTGCTAAGTGTGTTGGTTTTTCTTTATTAATGAGTTCAATTAAAGCATTTGTAAATCCAAATTGAGCATTGGTATTTCTTCCTTTAGAAGTAATTCTTGGACTACGAATTAATGCATAATAAGAACGAAAAATGAGAGCAAAGGCATCGAGTAAAAAAAGTTTCTTTTGCATATAGCAAAGTAAGTGAAGATTGATGAATGTAACATGAAGACTTAACCTAAAGATAAATTGTTTTATTGTAGGTTTGTAGCATCAATTGTAATACATGATAATAGATATAAAAAATATTAAACCTGCTCAAAAACAAGCTTGGTTGCAACATGCCATTGCTCCTCGTCCAATAGCTTTTGCAAGTACTATTGATGTTGCAGGAAATGTAAATTTGAGCCCGTTCAGTTTTTTTAATTTGTTTTCATCAAATCCACCTATTGTTATTTTTTCTCCCTCTCGAAGAGGCAGAGATAATACCACTAAACACACTTTAGAAAATGTAAAAGAGATTGCAGAAGTGGTGATTAATATTTGCGATTATAGCATGGTGCAACAAATGAGTTTAGCAAGTTGTGAATATGAAAAAGGAGTGGATGAATTCATTAAAGCAGGGTTCACAAAACAAGCTGCAACAAGTGTTCAGCCTCCCATGGTTGCTGAAGCTAAAATTAAATTAGAGTGTAAGGTAATTGAAATAAAAAGTTTAGGAGAACTTGGAGGAGCTGGTCAGTTAGTGATTGCAGAAGTTTTGGTAATGCATGTAGATGAAAGTATTTTAAACGAAGATCATTCCATGATTGACCAAACTAAAATTGAAATGATTGCAAGGCTTGGTGGAGATTGGTATTGTAAAACTAATGAAGCCAATTTGTTTCAAGTACCTAAACCCAATATAAATGTGGGTATTGGTGTAGATGCTTTACCTATAAGTATTAAGCAAAGTAAAATTCTTTCTGGTAACGATTTGGGCATGTTGGCTAATGTGAATGAAATGCCTTTGATTGATGCTAGTTTTGAGGATGAAAAATTAAAACATATTGTGCAGTATTATTCAGTGAATCCATCAAGTATGGAAGTTGAAATACATCAGTATGCTAAAGAATTATTAGCCAAAGGAAAAATGAACGAAGCTTGGCAAGTGTTATTAATGGTTGAAGGAGTTTAATTAAATTTTAGAATTACATTTAATATATGGCATTAGGTCAATCTTTACAGCAAAAATTATTACAAAAACTATCACCTCAGCAAATACAATTAATGAAATTGTTGCAGGTGCCAACAGCTGTTTTAGATCAAAGAATTAAAGAAGAACTTGAAGAAAATCCGGCTTTGGAGTTGAATGATGAAACAAAACTAGATGATGTAAACAATGAAGTAAAAGACGAGTTTGAAGAGCCTATTGATGAATATGACGAGCCAGATGGTAGTGAAGATGAATATGAAAACTTAGACTTAAGTGAATACATCAGTGATAGTGATGATGATGTAGCTGATTATAAATTAAAGGATGAAAACTATCCTGAGATTGATGACAAAAGAGTAATTCCTATTAAAAGTGAAACCAGCTTTTTTGATGTGTTAGCATCTCAGCTGAATATGATGGATGTTAATGAGAAGGAATATAAAATTGCAGAACAAATTATAGGCAGTTTAGATGATGATGGTTACTTAAGACGAGAAACCATAAGTATTGTAGACGATTTAGCATTCAGACAAAACATCATCACCAACGAAAAAGAAGTTGAATCTATAATTAAAAAAGTACAACAATTTGAGCCAACAGGTATTGCAGCTAGAGACTTACAAGAATGTTTATTATTACAATTGATTAAAAAAGAAGAAGAAGGTGACGATGTTCATCTTGCCAAAAAAATCATAACTAAATACTTTGATGAGTTTACTAAAAAGCACTATACTAAACTACAACAAGTATTGAATATTGAAGAAGAGGAATTGAAAGAAGTTATTAATCAAATTATTAAATTAAATCCAAAACCTGGAGGAGATGCAGGACAAACTAATGAGAAAGAAGTATATGTAATACCAGATTTTTTTATCATTAATAATTTGGGCAAATTAGAACTAACTTTAAATGGTAAAAATGCTCCAGACTTAAGAATATCGAGTGATTATAGAGATATGATGCAAGAGTATGAAAGAGGCAGTAAAAAAGATAAACGTCAAAAAGAAGCAGTTACCTTCATCAAGCAAAAAATTGATAGTGCTAAATGGTTTATTGAAATGATTCAGCAAAGGCAAGAAACACTTACCAATACCATGCTTGCCATTATGGATATTCAGAAAAATTTCTTTTTAACAGGAGATGAAACTGAAATGAAACCTATGATTTTAAAAGATATTGCTGAGATTACAGGGTTAGATATAAGTACAGTTAGTAGAGTTGCCAATAGCAAATTTGTACAAACAGAATTTGGCACTTATAAATTAAAATTCTTTTTTAGTGAAAGCTTAAGTACCGATAGTGGTGAAGAAGTGAGCACTACTGAAGTAAAAAAAATACTGAATAATATTATAGATGCTGAGGACAAGCACAAACCTTATGCAGATGAAGAGCTTACAGAATTGCTTAATGAAAAAGGTTACAATATTGCCAGAAGAACAGTGGCAAAATACAGAGAACAACTTAATTTGCCTGTAGCACGATTAAGAAAAGAATTATAATTAAGATTTATTTTCTGTTAAAAATTTTTCTAGTGCAGCAAACATGCTGGTAGTTTGAGGTACAGGTGCTTTAATATGAAGGGTTAAACCATAATCTTCAATAGCTTTAGCCGTGTTGCTACCAAAAGCACCAACTAAAGTTCCATTTTGTTTAAAGTTAGGATAGTTGTCGAACAAGCTCTTTACTCCACTTGGAGTAAACAAGCAAATAATATCAAAATCTTTAATTGAAACTACATCTTTAATGTTAGAGCTAACGGTTCTATACATAAAAGCTAAAGTAAACTCACACTTATTGTTTTTTAACCAACCTACAATTTCATTGTCCTGTTGATTTTCGCTACACACATATAAAAATCTTTCAGACTCTTTGTGTTTATTAATTACATCAAACATGCTTTTATTGCCACCATCGGCACCATAAAACACTTTGCGTTTTCTATATAAAATAAATTTTTGCAAGTAAAGTGCAACAGCTTCAGTAATGCAGAAATATTTAGTATCTTGGTTGATATTAATTTTCATTTCTTCTGCCATTCTAAAGAAATGATCAATAGCATTTCGGCTGGTGAAAATTACTGCAGTATAAGAAGTTACATCAATCTTTTGTTTTCTAAATTCTTTTGCAGCTATAGGCTCAAGTTGAATTAATGGGAGGAATTCAAGTTCTACACCATGCTTTCTTTCTAACTCGAAATAAGGTGATTTTTCACTCTCAGGTCGAGGTTGAGAAATTAGGATTTTTTTAATTGGATGAGTACTCCCTTTTTTCGTAGAAACGCTTTTTGACATGCTTCGCTTTAATTAAAAATTAAATACCATTGCCTATGTATTTTCCAATTGCTTTATATAATATTAACAATGGTAAAATTTCAACACTGCAAAAATAGATAAAAAAATGAAAGACACTTATTTTTAATAATCGGCTGAATGAATTGAAAATTTTTACAAACCTATAAATGAATAAAAGTGTAATAATGATAATGGAGACATTTAATGAAAACTGTTTTAATTCTGCTGAACTATAACTGATTAAAAATAATATTGGGGTTAACACTACGCCTATAATTTTATTCATTAAAAAAACCAAAAAATTATAAGATTCAGCAATTTCTTGTTTTTGAAAAACCCAGCCCATAAATCTTGTGAAAGCATATTTAATAAGGTAGATAACAAATAAGGTTGTTGCCGATAAGCCTAAAAATTGCCAAAATTGTTGATTATTTTGAATCTGATTTTCAGAAATTAGAGTAATATATATACCTGCAGCACTAACAAATAAAAAGTTGAGTAAGAAGGAGGCAATATATTCTTGAGAAAGTTGCTCTTTGGTTTGTCTTTGTCTAAAACTAGGCTGAAAAAATATATCGAAAATATTCTTTAAATATTTTGGAAACAAAGCCTGTACTAGTGCCAAAATAAAAATAACTCCCAATAATAAATAGAATAAAAAATCTTTAGAACTTGTTTTTTTAAAACTGGTTATTCTATACTCTGGAGTATTGTCTTTTAAAATAGGATAGGCATTTAAAATTTGATAACCATAATCTATATAAGCCCTTACTTGACTAGAATCTTTTTGAACAACCAGATTACTATCTGTTATTATAGTTTGTGTAAGGCTATCATTGAAGCTAGCTATTGGTGCTGATACGATAACTGGTTTTGTTTTTTGGGCTGGTTCAACAGCTAATGGTTGTGGTTGTCTAGATTGTATAAGTAAACTGGGAATAGAAGAATCTGTTTTTTTCTGAATAACCTTGTTACCATTTATTGTGCCTTGTATTTTAACAATTGTTGGTTGTTGAATATTTTTAGTGGTTTCAATTTTTGATTGAACTTTTGTTTTAGGTATTGATGAAGGAGGTACAACACTAGTATCCTGTTGTGCAGTAGCATTGAGTTGAATTAATATAAAAAATATCCATCCAAAAAACTTCATAAACATATTTCTTTCTAAATGCAAATTAACGAACAAATTATTGGCTCATTTATATTAAAAATTACTCAAAATGCCGATATGTATTTTCGACTCTTTAAAGTTAAAAGGCAAATCGTTTCTTTTGCCTACAGCAAAACTTACATTCAAAATTCCCTGTTGGGTGCTTAATGCTAGTCCTAATCCTCCTCCTATAAAACTGTTATTTTGATTGATGACTCTATTTTGAGTAAAACCAATATCGGTAAAGCCAAAAAAGTAGGAACTGTTATTAAATAAAAATCTTATTTCATTGCTACTCACTAAATATTGATTGGTAAAAATATTTTCTTCATCAAAACCCCTTAATAATTTAAATCCTCCAATCTGAAATAATTCATTTTTTAAATAGTTGCCAGATAAAAGTAGCCCATATTGTAAAGCATTTTTTAATACAGTTTGTTTGCCAATACTGCTGTACTTGGTTACAAAAAATTTAGCTTTTAGTTGATAGGTATTAGTCGCTATAGAATCATATAAACTTTGGTAATTATATCCTCCAGATTTTATATTGGTTATGGTATTGTTTTGATTAATTTTCTTTTGTCCAACATTTGAAGAAAAGGCCCAGTCAAATCCTTTTCTTTTTGCATTACCAACGCCAATAGCACCATTGTATTGATAGTGTATGCCAAGATTGGAAATGTTCATATCCAAAACATCTGGCAATTGTTTAGTGGCAATAATCTGATTAGTATCTGCATCTATAATTCTTGTACTAAAATTATTTAAAGAAATAGAGATATTGCTTTTTTTAGAAATATCCATCTGTATACCAATTCCAGATTGAATATTTAAAAATGCTGAATCTCTTTTGTAGAGGTTAAAATTAACATTTAATCCCACAGTAGAATTAAAAATAAAGGGTTGTTTGTATAAAATATCTATTCTTGGAGAAGCAGGTTGAATTTGTTGCCAATTGAAAGAAATTTGTTCACCATTAGCAAAGGCATTAAATAAATTCAATTTGGCATCAACAGTAAAAAGTAATTTTCCATTGGTTTGGTTGTTGTTGGGTAAAAATCCAACAATAGCATCAAATTTATTTTGATTTACTGGCTCTAAATAAAGGTTTACCAAATAACTGCTTCCTAGCATTAACATATCCCAGTTTTTAAACTCTCTTAAATAGTTTAACTCTTTGAGTTTATTACTAATGGTTTTTAATTTTTCAGTTTGATAAATATCATTATTAAACAATTTTAAATGCTGCTGTAAAAAACGATTTTTCAATTTAATATTTCCAAAAACTCTAATGCTATCCATGGTATATACCATTCCAGGATCAATTTGTAAACGACCGTTTATGGTATTGTTTTCCGAGAAATATAAACTGTCAAATTTCAGTTTTGCAAAAGGGAATCCTTGGTTTTCGTAATAGTTTAAAATAGTTTCAGGAATTGTACTGATTTGATTTTTATTCAGAGTAGTTAAGTTTTCAATTTCATTTGGTAACTCCAGCTTCCCCCATTGCCATTGCTTTCCAACAAAAAGATTTATAGTAAAATCGTTTTCTTTTTCAATTATAGTATCAATGTTTGCGGTTGCATAACCTTTAGCTTGTAATAAAGAAGGAATTTGTTGAATGTATTGTGAACAAAGAGTTTTGGATTTAAAATTTGTTTTAAATGCAATCAAATTTTTTATTGGAATACTATCAACAATATTAATTTTTAAAGTAACAGTTTGTGCTATACTATTCAAGTGTATAAAAAATATAAACACATAAAACAATATTTGCTGCAATACCTTTGCTTTCATTGAACGCAAAATACAACACTAAGCATTATGGCAGGCATTTACATACATATTCCTTTTTGTAAAAAAGCATGTCATTATTGCAATTTTCATTTTTCAACTTCAAAAAAATTACTACCTCAATTTATAAATGCCATAACTAAAGAAGCAGAAGAGAGAACTTTGTTTTTTAATGAGCCTGTAGAAACTATTTATTTTGGTGGTGGAACTCCATCGTTGCTTGAAATAATTGATTTGAATAAAATTCTTTTATCCATAAGAAAAAATTATAAAGTTTCATCAACAGCTGAAATTACTTTAGAGGCCAACCCAGATGATATTTCTAAAGAAAAAATAATCAATTGGAAAACACTCGGCATTAATAGAATTAGTTTAGGAATTCAAAGTTTTGTAGAAGAGGAGTTGGTATGGATGAATAGAAGTCATAATGCCCAACAAGCAATTGAAAGTGTTCAACTGATTCAAGATCATTTTGAAAATTATTCTCTCGATTTAATTTTTGGAAGCCCTTTGTTAACAAGAGCATTATGGGTTAAAAATATTCATCAAGCATTATCTTTTCAAGCTCCTCATTTATCATGTTATGCATTAACTATTGAAGAAAAAACGGTATTCGGCAATTGGTTGGCTCATAAAAAAATAGAACCAGTAAATAGTGATCTGCAGGCAGAGCAATTTGAAATTTTAATGGAAGAAATGGAAGCTAATCATTATCTGCAATATGAAATTAGCAACTTTGCTAAACAAGGCTTTGAGAGCAAACACAACAGCAGTTATTGGCAAGGGAAAAAATATTTAGGTCTAGGTCCTTCGGCACATTCGTATAATGGCAAATCAAGGTTTTGGAATGTGGCAAATAATGCTTTATATATTTCTGGTATAGAAAGTAAAACAAATATTCGAGAAGAAGAGTTGCTTACAACTCAACAGCAGTTTAATGAATATATTTTAATTTCTTTGAGAACCTCTAAGGGGATTAATGAAAATTTGGTAAGAAATACTTGGGATGAAAAAACATATCAACATTTTCAATATATTTTCGATAAATGGCATAAAATCAAACATTTAGATAAAAAAAACGAGCATGTTTTTCTTACAAAACAAGGCAAATTATTTGCTGATGGTATTGCTGCTGATTTTTTCTTATAAGTGCAACTTTTTCTACAAAATAATTCTACATCATTCTACGTTATCAATTCAAGACTCCTGATTGTCAGGTGCTGTTTTGATAACCGACCCATGTAAATTGTAACCTTTTTTTGAATAAATCTACTATTCAAAAACTCTTACCAAACTACTTGGGTAAGGTCAATTAGCATAGAATTTAGATATCAGGAGGGAACAAAAACTAACCTTAAAAACGTTTTTGTGTTGTTTAATCCATTAGCAGTAATGCTAATTAAATATTTAGAATGAACAATAGTACCCTTAAAGAAACAATCCATCAATGTGGATTAATGTTTCAAAAAATACTTGAATTCGCCTTCAGGTTGTTGAGTAAAATTGTTTTGAAAGCATACCAAAAAACTAAAGCATTTTTGGTTGTTGTTCTATTATTAATTTTTAGTTTCACTTCAGAAGCTGCTAATGAAACTTTTTCTACAGGTTCTGTAATTATTAATATGGGCCAATCGCCCCAAACAATCGCCAACTCTTTAAAACCTTATGGTGCTATTTATGATTTAATAAGAAATTATCAAGTACCTATAAAGTGGGTTATTGCACAAGGCAAAGCAAAAGATGCATGTGATTTTATTTACAACTCACAAGCATTTAAAGGGGGTACTTTTATTATTCCTAAAGAGTTTATCTCAAGTGCTGTTCAGGCTAGAATAACTTTTTGGCAAGGGCAGGGCGTAATTACGTTAACCACTACAACACCATTAACTGTAAATGTAACTTACACTTTAACTTCTGCACCAAGATGGACTTTCGATGCTGCAAATGGAAAAATTGCTGAAAACTTTTTAAAGAATGCAGGAATTAATAATATAGATTTTCCTGATGCTTATAATTGGAAATCTCCACAATCATTAGATAATTGTGATGACTTGTATGCTATGCCACATGCAGATCCTACATGGGCTACTCATGGTAATTTATACACTTGGAATAAAAATAGCAGAGGTTCAATTTGGGCAGGCTGCCATGCTGTGAGTGCATTAGAAAATACTATAAACCCTGCAAATAGTGCAGAGCAAATGAATTTTCTTTCTACACGAACCAATGTTTTTACTCCAACACCTTGGCCAGATAATAGCTTAAAACTTTGGAAGAATCATAGTAATGGTTCAACACCCTATATACACAGATTGTTTGATGACCCGGTAGCACAATATTTAGGAATTTCAGATGCTGCACATACCAATGGTTCTGAACAAATATATATGCCAAAACAATCAACAGATCCAGGTGGTGCTACAAGATGGAGGATAGGTGCAAAAATTATTGCTTACGATGCCACACAATCTGATGTTCCTTCTCCCAATTTAAATAATGGAAATGTTGCAGCTGTAATTGTTTATGGTAGAGGCTTAGATAGTGCAAATCGAGGTTTTGTAATGTACGAAGGGGGACATGATATAGCAGGTTCTTCAGTAGAACAAGTGGCAGCTCAAAGAGCATTTTTAAACTTTAGTTTTTTTCAAAATATTGAGAAAGCTCCTCAGGTTTCAACAACAGGAGTAGTTGCTTCACAATTATTAAGAGGGGGTACAAACTACTTTCCTTCAGTTAGCGTTTCGTCTATTTTAACAGGACAAACTTATACTTATCAATGGAGTTCATCTTGTGGAGGAAATTTTTCTAATGCAACTGTATCAAATCCAACATATACACCTCCAAGTGTTGCCAATAACACAGCTTGTATATTAAGTTGTGTTATTACAGATAATTGTGGCAGAAAATCATTTACATCCATTCCAATAACAATTGCTCCACCTCCAAGAAAACCTGTAGCTACTGCAGATGTAGGTACCATATTTTCAGAATGTGGACTTGGAAATACAAGTTTAGTTTTAAATGTTTTGTCAAATGATACTGATGCAGATGGAGATGCTTTAACTGTAACCAATATTATTAATCAAACTAGTGGTGTTTGGACCACGAATGGTACTACAGTAACATTTACTCCATCCTTTGGCTTTACAGGAGTTGCAACAGCAAAATATATTGTTTGTGATCCGACTTTGTGTGATACTGCTAATATCACAGTTGGAGTAGGAACACCTGATGTAAATGGATGTTATCCTGGTTTTAGTTATTTGGTTGCCAGTTCAGATACAGCAATTAATCAAACCAACAATTCAGTTACAAATCCAACTTATGCTTTTAATGGTAATTATGATCCTGCAGATCCAACAACTTATGCAGTATTCAATGCTTCTACCGACTCATTAGTTTTAGATTTTGGTTCTATAAGGTCTTATTCATCATCTCGAAAAATAGAAGCTATCATAGCTTCATCTTCAACAACAAATGTTACTGCTACAATTTATGGTAGAGTAACCACCAGTGGTGCAAGAACGTTAATAGGAACTATAAGTAATACAGATGTAAATAATGAAACTACCCAAGAATTTAATTTTCCTGGCTCTGGTTTTAGATATTTAATTATATACAGAACGGCTGGAAGCAATGATTTAAGATTGTCTAGCTTAAAAATTAATAATTACGATTGTGTAGCAACTCCTGTTATTGCAAATGCAGATAATATTGAAGTTTCAGAAGACATTCCAATCACATTCGACCCAAGAATAAATGACGAGAATCCAACTTTAAGTAATTTATCTATTTCTATTATAACTCCTCCTGTAAAAGGAAAGATTAGTATAAATCCAGATTCTAGCATTACTTATATTAACAACATTGACGTAAATGGTTTAGATTCTTTAACCTATAAAGTTTGTACTAATCAAAATAATTGTAGTATAGCTAAAATATATTTTAATATTATAGCCGATGGCTGTACAGCAGGAAGGTATAAACCCAATGATTATTCGAGCCCTGTAACCAAAACTTTTGTAGGAGATGCTTTAATTGATGATACTTATATTAAAGAAGATGGAGCTAACAATAATTATGGAACCATTTCTGTTTTTCATGTTGGCGAAGCCTTAACTAAGAGACGTAGAAGCTTAATTTCTATTCCTAACGGTTCAACTAGTAATAGTTTTAGAGGACAAATACCACCTAATGCTGTGATTACTTCTGCAAAACTAAATGTATATCAAGTTTCAGGGGATAACACAACCATTTCTATTTCAGCTTATCAAGTTGCATCTGGCAATCCTGTTTGGGATTTTGCAACAGTTACTTGGAATAAAAAAAATAGTACAGTTTCTTGGACAAACCCTGGATCAGATTTTATCTCTGCTCCTTTATCAACTTTAAATGTTACTAGAACTGGTAATGGAGATAATGGTAAAGTGGCTTCATTTGATATTTTAGATGCTGTAAATATTTGGCAGTCAGACACTACAAAAAACAGAGGAATAATGCTTGGCCAAACTGTAAGTGGTACACAAGTAGATAAAAGAATTGAGTTTGCTGCATTAAGCCATGGAACCAGTGCTTATTGGCCAAACTTTCAAATTACTTATGTATTGCCTCTGCCTTGTTCTGTTATACCCAATAGAGCACCTTTGGCCAATCCAGATACTGCATCAACACCTTCAAATGCAGCAAAATCAATTCCAGTTTTGGCCAACGACTCAGACCCCGATAATAATTCTTTATCTGTAATAAGTATAGTTGGTTCAGTTACTGGTGGAACTGCTACAATTTCTGGAACAAATATTATTTTCACACCAAACTCAACTTTTAAAGGAGTATCTAATTTTTATTATAGAGTGAGCGATGGAACGCTTTCAGATACAGCTTTGGTTTCTGTAACTGTAACTAATGTTGCACCAAATGCTGTAAACGATATTGTTTCTACTAATTCAAATACAGCAGTTAATATTAATGTAAAATCAAATGATAGCGATACTGATGGCCCTGTATCTGGTGCCCCAAGTATTGTTACTAATCCAAAAAATGGCATAGCTACCATTTCTGGCAATAATATTATTTATACACCTATTACAGGATTTACTGGAAAAGATACATTGAGATATCAAATATGCGAATCAATATCACCAGGTTGTGGTGCCTTACCATTATGTAGTACAGCATTTGTTTATATAACAGTTAATAACCAATCTCCTGTTGCTAATAAAGATAGTGTTTCTACCAACTTGTGTCAATCGGTTTTAATTAAAGTTTTGGCTAATGATACCGATCCAGAAAATGGAGTATTAACTGTTTCAATTGTATCTCAACCTAGTAATGGAACAGCGAGTCTTGAAGGTGATCAAATTAGATATATTCCAAATGGATCTTTTAGTGGTCCTACAGATCAATTTACTTATAGAATTTGTGATAATGGGGTAAGTTCTTTATGTAGTTCTGCTATTGTGAAAATTTCAATCAATTCTCAAATTGTCAATCAAAAGCCAACTGCAAATGCAGATAATTCGAATGGTACATTAAATAACAAAGTCTATATATCTGTATTAGATAATGACTATGATTCTGAAAATCAGGCTTTGACTGTCTCTTTACCCAATGGAGTTTTACAGCCATTACATGGAACAGCAACAGTATTACCAAATGGTTTGATTGAATATACACCTAATTTAAATTTTTTAGGCAATGATTCTCTACAATATGTTATTTGTGATGTGCCTTCAACTCAAGTGGGTTGTACAGCTATTCCAAGTAAATGTGATACAGCAAAAATTTACATTTCAATACTAAGACCAGACAGCTATATTATTAATGCAGTAACTGAAAATGGAACAGCCCCTTCAACCGGGGGTCTTGCTATTGCTAATGTTACGATTAATGATGATATTTCTGGTTCACCTGTAACACTTGGTGCAAGCGGTAATGCAACTATTGCACAAAGTGGGTCTTGGCCTTCTGGAATTACTTTAAATACTACAACAGGTGCAGTAATTGTAGCCAATGGAACAACACCAGGAAAATATCCTGTTGCATATCAATTATGTGATAAATTGAATCCAGTAAGTTGTGCAACAGTGGTAGATACTGTAACAGTTACTCCAGTAGTAACACCCATAACTGAAAATGGAACTGTAGCCAGTGCAACAGGTGGTATTGCAATTAGTAATGTTGCTTCTAATGATTTTGTAAATGGTTTAGCTGCAACTTTAGGAGCAGGAGGCAATGCAACAGTAGCCCAAAGTGGGTCTTGGCCTTCTGGAATTACTTTAAATACTACAACAGGAGCAGTTTCCGTTTCAACAGGATTAACTCCAGGAAAATATCCTATTACTTATCAATTATGTGATAAAATAACACCAGTAACATGTGCAACTGTTATTGATACTGTAATAGTAACACCTTCAATTACTTCTACAACACCTGGATCAAGATGTGGGCCTGGCTCGGTTACTTTAAGTGCAACTGCAAGTTCTGGAACTATGAATTGGTATGCTGTATCAACAGGAGGAACTTCATTAGGTTCTGGTAATAATTTTATTACACCATCTATATCTATTTCCACAACTTATTATGTTGATGCAACTGATAATGGAATAACATCATCAAGAACGGCTGTAATTGCAACTATTAATCAAATTCCAACTGCAAGTGTGCCTTCACAAACCAATGTAAATTGCTTTGGTTTAAGTACAGGTAGTGCTACAGCAAACGCTTCAGGGGGTTCGAGTCCCTATTCTTATAGTTGGAGTACAAATCCAATACAAAACACAGCTACTGCAACAAATTTATCAGCCGGAACTTATATTGTAACCATAATAGATAATAAAGGTTGTACTTCTACAGCAAATGTAACCATCACTCAACCAGCAGCAGCATTATCATCTAATATTAGTTCACAAACCAATGTGAATTGTTTTGGGCAATCAACTGGTAGTGCAACAGTAAATGCATCAGGAGGAACAAGTCCTTATACTTATAGTTGGAATACTTCACCAATAAAAACCACAGCAACAGCAACAGGTTTATCAGCAGGAACATATATTGTAACTGTAACAGATAATAATGGTTGTACTTCAACATCAAGTGTAACTATAACTCAACCTACGTCATCATTATTATCAAGTATTAGTTCAATAACGAATGTCAATTGTTTTGGACAAAACACTGGTGCTGCAACAGCTACAGCAAGTGGCGGCACATCACCATACACATATAGTTGGAATACTTCACCAATACAAACTACAGCAACAGCAACAGTTTTGTCAGCAGGTAGTTATACAGTAACTGTAACAGATAGTAAAGGTTGTTTAGCAACATCAAATATTAGTATTTCTCAACCTGCCTCTGCACTAACCCTAACATGTAATAGCACAAATGTTTCTGCAGAAGGAGGCTCGAATGGAGTTGCCTCAATGATTGTAACTGGTGGAACGGGTCCATACACACATAAGTGGAATACGGGAGCAACTACAGCTTCTATTTCTGGATTATCGGCAGGTATATATACAGATACAGTAACAGATGCAAATGGTTGTAAAACGTATAAAGAATGTGCTATATCACAACCTGCAGCAAATTGTAACGGATTCAGAACACAAACACAAGGAGGTTGGGGACAATGTAAAACTAATGGAGGAAACCCTGGAACTTATTTAGCAGAAAATTTTGCTGCAGCATTTCCAAGTGGTTTAACAGTAGGTTGTACGAATACATTAAAATTAACATCAGCGTTAGAGGCATGTAACTTTTTACCATCAGGCAGCACCGCTAGTGCTTTGCCATCGGGAATCTTAGTTAATCCACAAGATAGTTATTCAAATGTATTAGCAGGACAAGTTGTTGCATTAACACTTAATTTAGGATTTGATAATTATGATGCTAATTTTTCACCTGCAACAACCTTAGTGAAGAATTTAGTTGTAAACTCAGGCACATTTGCAGGCTGGACGGTACAACAGGTCTTAGACGAAGCCAATAAAAAGCTAGGAGGTTGTGCATCATCATATACTTTCTCACAACTAAATGATGCAGTTACAAAAATTAATGAGAACTATGTTGATGGTAATAATACTGGTTCTTATTTAACCTGTTGTTCTTATTTAACAGTTGGAATTGGTTCACAAACTAATATCAATTGTTTTGGAAATTCTACAGGTGCTGTAAGTGTTACAGCAGCAGGAGGCGTTACACCATACCAATATAAATTAGATAATGGAAGCTATCAATCATCCAGTAGTTTTAGTGGTTTATCAGCAGGCAGTTATGTTGTTTATGTAAAAGATGTAAATAATTGTATTCAATCCGTAAATGTAACGATTACACAACCTTCAGCTCCTCTAAGTTCAAGCATTTCAAGTCAAACGAATGTGAATTGTTTTGGACAGTCAACAGGTAGTGCAACAGTATCAACAAGTGGAGGAACATCTCCCTATACTTATAGTTGGAATACGAGTCCAGTTCAAACCACAGCTACAGCCACAGGATTGGCAGCAGGCACCTATACAGTAACTGTAACAGATAACAAAGGTTGTACAACAACAGCCAATGTAACGATTACACAACCTTCAGCTCCTCTAAGTTCAAGCATTTCAAGTCAAACGAATGTAAATTGTTTTGGACAGTCAACAGGTAGTGCAACAGTATCAACAAGTGGAGGAACATCTCCCTATACTTATAGTTGGAATACGAGTCCGGTACAAACCACAGCTACAGCCACAGGATTAGCTGCAGGCACCTATACAGTAACTGTAACAGATAACAAAGGTTGTACAACCACAGTCAATGTAACTATTACCCAACCTTCAGCAGCATTAAATTCAAGCATTTCAAGTCAAACGAATGTAAATTGTTTTGGACAAAGCACAGGCAGTGCAACAGTATCAACAAGTGGAGGCACATCTCCCTATACTTATAGTTGGAATACGAGTCCAGTTCAAACCACAGCTACAGCAAGTGGATTGGCTGCGGGAACATATACAGTAACTGTAACTGATAACAAAGGTTGTATAACCACAGCCAATGTAACGATTACAGAACCGTCAGCAGCATTATCAGCAAATGTACCAACCCAAACGAATGTGAATTGTTTTGGACAGTCAACAGGCAGTGCCACAGTATCAACAAGTGGAGGCACTGCACCATATACGTATAGTTGGAATACGAGTCCGGTACAAACCACAGCTACAGCCACAGGATTGGCTGCGGGAACATATACAGTAACTGTAACTGATAACAAAGGTTGTATAACCACAGCCAATGTAACGATTACACAACCTTCAGCGGCATTAAGTTCAAACATTTCAAGTCAAACGAATGTGAATTGTTTTGGACAGTCAACAGGTAGTGCAACAGTAACAACAAGTGGAGGAACATCTCCTTATACTTATAGTTGGAATACGAGTCCAGTACAAACCACAGCTACAGCAAGTGGATTGGCTGCGGGAACATATACAGTAACTGTAACTGATAACAAAGGTTGTACAACCACAGCCAATGTAACGATTACACAACCTTCAGCAGCTTTAAGTTCAAGCATTTCAAGTCAAACGAATGTGAATTGTTTTGGACAAAGCACAGGTAGTGCAACAGTATCAACAAGTGGAGGCACTGCACCATATACATATAGTTGGAATACGAGTCCAGTACAAACCACAGCTACAGCCACAGGATTGGCTGCGGGAACATATACAGTAACTGTAACTGATAACAAAGGTTGTACAACCACAGCCAATGTAACGATAACACAACCTTCTGCAAGTCTAATTTCAAGTATCAGTTCAATAACGAATGTGAATTGTTTTGGACAGT